>PVMK01129589.1_pt1 | contig 100240 bp, 104 predicted proteins | sample 1853481 | NCBI WGS metagenome assembly PVMK01 (sample SAMN08533507, study PRJNA380276) | Marine sediment metagenome, whole genome shotgun sequencing project.
GAAGATCGCCTTTTACGACTCGTTATCCGATACAATTACCAACTTTGAAGGTCAAAATTAGGGGTCAGGTCTCCACTTTTGACATTAAAGATTGTTCTATAAGAAGAGATCCTGAAATCATTAGACGTGCTCAGGGTTACACAGGGGATTGCCGCGACTTCGTCTCGCAATGACACAGATTGATTCAGGATGACAAATGTATTAGAAACGGCATGCAATGAATAACGTTAATAAAAAATGAATTAAAATTGTTAAGAAACGTAAAGGGGTTGTTGCGGGATTTTACGATTTAGATTTTAATTTGTTTTTTTAGTTATGGAATTGCCAGTCTTGATCTTTCTTTTGCTTCGTTTTCTTTGTATCAAGATAAAGAAAATGAAGAATTGCTAATAAGTTTATTGTTTTTAATATGTTCTTTGCCTAGATACAAAGAACCAAAAATCACGGCTAAACAAAAATATACTAAAAATTAAATATTTTAACTAAATGATTTTAATTCCGCCCCATCCCTAAAACCATTCTTCACGTTAAAATAGTTAATTTTCTTTACGTATTTTTTGTAATGCCGGGAGATCCTGAAACAAGTTCAGGATGACATATCTGCTTTGGCTTGCTCGAGTTTTCCTTCGATTAAGTTTCTAATTTCATTAAGTCTTTCTTCTGACTCTGCTTCGAAGCGGAGTACTAACGCTGGTTGGGTGTTGGATGCCCTTATAAGTCCCCAGCCGTCGGGGAAGTTTACTCTTACTCCATCTATATCAATTACATCATAATCAGCTCTAAACATATTTGTGACTGTTTCAACGAGCTGAAACTTAGTGGCTTCGTCGCATTCGACTCTTATTTCAGGGGTTGAAAATGTTTTAGGAACGGATGCTAGAAGCTGCGAAACCTTCTTCCCGGACTTGGAGATGATTTCTAAAAGCCTTAATGCTGCATAGAATGCGTCATCATAACCATAAAACCTGTCATTAAAAAACATATGCCCGCTCATCTCGCCTGCAAGCTCTGCATCTGTTTCTTTTATCTTGCTTTTAATAAGTGAGTGGCCAGTTTTCCACATTATTGCATTTCCGCCTGCATCTTCTATTCCTGAAAACAGATTAGACGAACATTTAACATCGCCTATCACAGTCGCCCCGGGCCTTTCTTCAAGTACGCTTAGTGCATAAATAAGCACAAGCATATCTCCCCAGATTATGGTCCCGTCTTCATCCACAACTCCGATCCGGTCACCGTCGCCGTCAAAGGCGATCCCTACTTCGCAGTTATTTTCAATTACAGCTTTCTGCAAATCTATAAGGTTTTCTTCAACAGTCGGGGTCAGGGTGGTGGTTCGGGAAAGTGCCGTCAGGTTCTGAATAAAGTTCTACAAGATCAATATCCATTTCCTTTAGGATCTGCGGGCCCACAAGTCCTACCATGCCGTTGCCGCAGTCAACAGCAACTTTGAGTCTGGGCATGATATGAACGCTTATTTTCATATAGGCTATGTATTCATCCGTAATAGACTGTTCCGTTACTTCTCCCTCACCTTCTTCAAAGTCATCTGCTTCTATCAGTTCTCTTAGTCCCTGGATGCCTTTACCAAATAAAGAGTCTTTTCCGATGGAAAGTTTTAGTCCGTTATAATCGCCGGGGTTATGGCTTGCCGTGAGCATTACCCCGCCGTCTACTTCCATATTAAATAGTGAAAAGTAAAGAATAGGTGTTGAGACAATCCCGATATTAATAACATTGACCCCGGTAGAGGCGATGCCTTTGATAAGAGACTGGGAGAGTGAAGGTGAGCTCAGTCGGCAGTCTCTTCCGGTTGAAACGGCCTTTCCATTATTACGTTTTATTAAAGTACCGTATGCTTTGCCGATGAGCTCAACATATTCTTCCGTAAGGTCGGTACCGTATATACCCCTTATATCATATTCCTTGAAAATATCCGGATTAATATCTGCCATTTTTTATTCCTTTATTATTTAAAAATCAGAACCGGGTTATAATTATAATTAAGCGTAGATAAATCTAAAGTATTTTATTGACTTTAACCCCCTACATTTTATCCTTTCTACCCATGATTTTTCCGGCGCTCGATGAATTTAAAACAAAGCTAAATAACGGCAACCTGGTACCGGTCTGGGAAGAGATTCTTGCGGACTTTGACACCCCGGTTTCGGCATTTAGGAAAATAGAAACGGGAGACCATTCCTTCCTGTTCGAAAGCGTGGAAGGCGGCGAAAAATGGGCGCAGTACAGCTTCATCGGCTCCGATGTATCCGTAATATTCAGGTCCAAGGGCGAGAACATAGAAATCATAGAAGACGGCAACGTAACAAAGCTTACAGGCGATCCGATAAATGAACTAAGAACCCTGCTTTCAAGGTATAACCCGGTCGAAACTCCCGAGCTTCCCGAGGTTTCACGGCGGAGCGCTTGGTTATTTCACATACGATATTGTAAGATTTATAGAAAATCTGCCTGTAGATACGGAAGATGACCTGAACCTATGGGATTCATACTACGTTATTACAGATTCACTTGTAGTTTTCGACAATATTAACAACAAGATAAAGATAATCGCAAACGCATTTGTACCGGAAGCCTCTGATGCGGAAGCAGCATATAAAAAGGCGTGTGAGAAGATCGCAGAGATTAAAAAAAGACTCAAAAGCCCGCTTGCCGATAACAGACACTACAATTCAGGCGCAAATGAAAGCACGGAGGTTGAGCTGAGTTCCAATTTTGAAAAAGAGGCTTATAAGGAAGCGGTACTTAAAACAAAGGAATACATATATTCCGGCGATATAATCCAGGCGGTAATAGCGCAGAGGTGGGACACCGAGCTTACGGTTGATACATTTGACCTTTACCGTTCCCTAAGGGTACTTAACCCTTCTCCATATATGTTTTACCTGAAACTCGAGGACCAGATACTTGTGGGTTCTTCTCCCGAGGTAATGGTAAGGACTGAAGGCACTCATGTGGAGAGCAGGCCGATTGCGGGAACAAGGCCGAGGGGCAATACAGAAGCGGAAGATAACGACCTTGCTGATGAACTGCTGGCTGACCCAAAGGAAAGGGCCGAGCATATTATGCTTGTGGACCTTGCCAGAAATGACCTCGGTCGTATTGCAGAAATAGGGTCGGTAGTGGTAGATGAGTTTATGACAATTGAGCGTTACTCGCACGTGATGCACATTGTATCAAACGTGATAGCTAAGCTTGCTCCGGATAAAGACGCATTTGATGTTATAAAGGCCACTTTCCCGGCCGGGACCTTATCCGGAGCGCCAAAAGTAAGGGCGATGGAGATAATAGAAGAGACCGAGCCCAACAGGCGCGGTGCATACGGCGGGGCGGTAGGTTACTTCAGTTATTCAGGAAATTCCGACACATGCATAACGATAAGGACTTTTGTAATAAAGAACAATAAGATATATATTCAGGCAGGGGCTGGTATTGTGGCTGATTCAGACCCCGAGAACGAGTATTTAGAAACGGTAAATAAGGTAAAGGCCCTTGTTAAGGCTGTAGAGCTGGCAAAGGGCGGATTATAAACCATGATACTGATGATCGACAACTACGACTCATTTACTTACAACCTCGTTCACTACCTGGGTGAGCTCGGGGAAAAAGTAACCACGATCAGGAACGACGATATAACAACTGCTGAAATAGAGAAAATGAACCCCGATATTATCGTAATATCCCCAGGGCCATGTACACCAAAGGAAGCAGGGGGTTTCCGTTGATATCATAAAGGAGTTTGCCGGTAAAAAGCCTATACTTGGCGTTTGCCTCGGGCACCAGGCGATAGGGGATGCTTTCGGGGCGAATATAGTAAGGGCCGAAAGACTGCTTCACGGCAAGACCTCGGAAATCTTTCACAACAACACGGGAATATTTAAAGATATTCCAAACCCATTTGAGGCAACGCGTTACCATTCATTAATAATAGACAAAGAAACACTTTCCGATGATTTTGAAATCACGGCATGGACCAGGGAAGACGAGATTATGGGGATCCGTCATAAGACCCTTCTTATTGAAGGAGTGCAGTTTCACCCCGAATCCGTGCTAACAACTTACGGAAAGGATATACTTAACAACTTTCTACAGCTGGCAAAGGCTAGTTAAAGAATTTTAAATAGGGTGGCAGAATGAAATTACTTTACAGGCCAAGAGAACCCAGGTTTATCGGAGAGGGTACGTTACCCTTCGGTACATACGACGACACCGGCGACTGGGAGCCTATATACAAATGCCTTGAAAAAGGTGCTGACGATTTCCCGGATAAAAAACTTTTCAGCGTTGCTGACCGCGACGGCAATATTATTGAAAGCTTTACATGGAGTGAGTCCAATGCATGGGCTAACAGGATTTCAAACGGCCTGATTCAGGAATGCGGGGTTAAAAAAGGAAACACCGTTGGAATATATATGCTCAACTCTTCCGAGTTTATAGTTTCCATACTTGCCATACACAAGGCCGGCGGCGTGCAGGTGCCGATCAATAAGGACGAGATGGGAGAGAGGTTAGCATATATTGTTAACTATTCAGACCAGGAAGTGCTTATTACAGACGGTGAGAGTTTTAAACTGCTTGAAGGCCTGCACGGGGGCCTTGAAAACCTAAAATATATATTTGTTGCCAGGCCAGAAGCAGGCCTGCCTGAAAAGCTCGGCAATATAGAAGTACACTCATTCGACTACTTTGATAAGTTCGGAAATGACAATCCAAATGTCCCGGTAGATGTGGCAGATACAGAGAGATGCATGTTTACTTCGGGGACCACTGGTATGCCAAAAGGAGTGTCCAGGAATCACGGTGGTGTGGTTTTAACCGTAAGGGCTTTTATCCAAATACACGGCGTAAGGAATGAAGATGTACTTATGTCCGTTTTATCACTCTCTCATGCCAATGCCCAGGTTATGTGCCTTTTTGCCTCAATAGGTGCGGGTGCCTCATGCGTTTTTTATCCCAGGTTCTCTGCTTCAAATTTCTGGAAATGGTGTACAGAAGCAGGGGCAACAATTACAAATATGCTTGGTTCGGTATCTGAATATGTGTGGGCAGTGCCGGAATCAGAATTCGACCAAAAACATAAAATAAGAACTATACTTGCCGGGCCCGCTCCGAAGAATAAACCGGAATTTGAAAAAAGGTTTAATACAAGGGTAATTGATGGTTACGGTTCAACGGAGATGGGGATGGTTTTCTGGCAGTATCCCGAGGACTACAGGGCGGGGTCATGTGGTTTTGTTTGCGAAGGGTATTACGTAGAAATAAGAGACCCCGATGATACAGATACCGTAATCACGGAGTACTGGGACCAGGACAAAGATGAAACTCCACCTGAGAACACAAAAGGACTGCTGTTTATAAAACCATTAATTCCAAACACTACACTTAACGAATATTTTAAAGATGAGAAACGTACCGCCGAGGCTTTTGATTCAGAAGGGTTTTTTAACTCCGATGACCTCTTTATAAGGGGCATCGAAGACAGGTATTATTTCCAGGGCCGTTACAGCCGTATCAGGGTATCCGGTGAAAACGTGGACCCGAATGCCGTTGCCAACTATGCAGCACAATATCCTAAGATTCAGGACGCCGTAGCAGTGGGAATCAGGCTTCCCAATATTTCAGACGATGAGATAAAGCTCAACATCATGCTCAAAGATAACCAGGAGTTTAACCATATAGAGTTTTGTAAATGGATGGCAGAAAAAGTGCCGGTATATATGATCCCGAGGTTTATCGAGGTCTATGATAATTTTCCCCTTACTTCTACCCAAAAATTTAATATGGAACTTTTGAAAGAACTTAGCGACAACACCTGGGACCGTAATGAATCGGAACTTAAATTCAAAACCAGAAAATAGTTAAAGAAGGGTGTAAATAAACCCAAAGTAGAAACATAAAAGAAGTACGCCTTCTATCCTCGATATTTTTGACCCGATCTTCATTACCGGATAGATAAGAATGCTGAGGACTATCATTACGGGAAATTCCAGCTTTAATGCTGCGGGGTTTACACCGATAGGATGAATCAGGGCCACAAGGCCGAGAATCCCGAGGTTAAAAATATTACTCCCCACAACATTACCTACCAATATTTCATGTTCGTTCTTAATAGCTGAAAATATCGCGGTCGATAGCTCCGGAAGGGAAGTGCCGATGGCTATGATCGTAACACCTATCACAAGTTCGCTAAGTCCAAAAGTGCGGGCAAAGGAAATGCCGCTGCTTACGGTAAGCCTTGCGCCAACGATCAAAAAGAAAAGCCCGGCTGTGATCATAACAAGCTGGATGACGGGCTTTTTGGAGAAGCCATTATTTTCACTATCATCTCCATTGCTTTTTTTATAACTGTAGTAGGAATAGAAGATAAAAAGCGGAAGAGTGAGAAATATTATAAGCCCTTCAGCGCGGCCTATATAGTGGTTAAGAGCGATTATAAAGACCATAAGTGTAAGGAATATCATAAAAGGGGCCTGCACTTTTGTTATGGAATCATGAATACTTATGGGCTTTATTACTGCTGCAACGCCCAGTATCAGGGCGATATTGGCAATGTTGCTCCCGACAATGTTTCCTACCGTAATATCACTTGCCCCCTGGAGCGCAGCGGTGAGGCATACAACAAACTCAGGGGATGATGTGCCGAAGGCAACAACGGTAAGTCCAATTATTATGGGACTTATGCCAAGGCCTTTTGCCAGGCGGGAGGAGCCCTTTACAAGCATTTCTCCACCTATTACCAGGCCGGCAATTCCGAGTATAAAATATAAAATATTCAGCATTAAAGAAGAATCAGGCATATGATTTGTCCGGCGAGATAGAAATAATAATTACTATATTTTTTTATAGCAAATCATTTTATACAAGATAGATTTATTTTCGATTATAAAAATCCTATTAAGCTGTTGAAATTGTTTCGATTTTAATATAAATTAACTGTTCGCTGTCAAAAGCGATGAGGTTTGGAACAACTCTCTTATTTTGTTTCAATAAATTAAAATTAGATTTAAAAACTTGAGGTTCGTTCTGTACGAGGAGGAGTATTATGCGTTTATTATTTAAGCCACGTGATGCTAAATATACTGGCGACGGAGACCTGCCATTCGGTAATTTTGAAGATACACATGAATGGAAACCGGTCACATATTATCTTGAACAGGGTGCCGAGATGTTCCCGGACAAACCGATGTTTAAAGTCGGAGACAGGGACGGAAAGATTGTAGAGTCATATACTTATAAAGAAACCAATGAATGGGCAAATAAAGTTGCCAACTCACTCATCAATGATTTTGGAATCAAGCAGGGTGATAAAGTCGGTATGTATATGCTTAACCGTGCTGAATATGTTGTCTCAATAATCGGGATACATAAAACAGGCGGCGTGCAGGTGCCGATCAATAAAGATGAGAAGGGTGAAAGGCTGGCTTATGTAATAAACTATTCAGAGATGAGAGCCCTTATCGTTGATGAAGGCAGTATAGAATTTATGGAAGAAATTTCAGGAGACCTGGAAAATCTTGAAGTAATAATTATCACTTCCGACGATGTGCCTGAAAAAATCGGAGACATTAAAGCCCTTCCATTTTCAGCATTTGATAAGGGAGACGCATCAAACCCGGGTGTAGATGTAAAAACATCCGATATGGAAAGATGTATGTTCACATCCGGTACCACCGGAATGCCAAAGGGTGTTGCACGTGACCACGGCGGTGTTGTGATGACAGTGCGTACATACCTTCAGCAGCAGGGCATAAGAAGTGAAGATGTGCTTATGAGCGTGCTTTCACTTGGACATGCCAATGCACAGGTCATGGCTCTTTTCAGTGCCATGGGCGCAGGGGCAACTGCTGTATTTTTCCCAAGATTTTCAGCTTCAAACTTCTGGAGATGGGCAGCAGACTGCGGGGCAACATGTGTAAACATGCTTGGAGCTTTGGCTGAGTATCTATGGGCCGCACCTGATAGTGAATGGGACAAAAAACACAATGTAAGAATTATGCTTGGATCCCCTGCACCAAGGAATCTACTGGAGTTTCAGGAAAGATTTAATGTAAGGGTGATAGATGGATACGGATCAACCGAGATGGGTATGGTACTCTGGAAAGACCCTGAGGACCACAGGCCCGGATCTTCCGGATTCCCAATGGAAGGATATTACACAGAGCTCAGAAACCCTGAAGACACTGATGAAGTTGTAAGGCCTTTCTGGGACCCGACCGGAGACATTACCCCTCCGGACGATGCCAAAGGGCTACTATTTGTTAAACCGCTCGTACCAAATACAACACTAAACGAATACTTTAAAGACGAAAGAAGGACCAGGGAAGCGTTTGATGATGAAGGCTTCTTTAATTCAGACGACATTTTTGCACGCGGAATCGACGGCAGATACTACTTTGTAGGCCGTTTTAGCAGAATCAGGGTGTCAGGTGAGAACGTAGACCCCGTAGCAGTTCAGGACGTTGCAAATGAGTATGAAAAAATACAGGAAGCAATTGCAGTAGGTGTCAGACTTCCAAACGTATCAGATGATGAGATCAAACTGTGTATAACAATTAAGCAGGGCGAGACATTTGACCCTGTAGAGTTCAGCCACTGGATGGTCGAAAAAGTGATGGTAGCCATGGTACCAAGATTCATAGAGATCTATGAAGATGGGTTTCCTGTTACAGCAACCCAGAAAGTAAAAGTTGCCGAAATCAAAGAGATTACGGACAAAACCTGGGACAGGAACAAAGCTGGTGTTAAATTCAGCGCAAGAAAATAAGTGAATGTAAAATCAGACGAAAAATTTATGCTTCTGGCTCTCGGGCAGGCCCGGGAAGCCAGTCGTATAAATGAAGTCCCGGTCGGTGCGGTCATCGTATCCGGCGAGCAGCAAATTCTTTCCCAGGCACACAACCTGAGAGAATCCACACAAAACCCCGTAGCTCATGCAGAGATACTTGCAATTGAAGCAGCCTGCAAAAAGACCGGCAGCTGGAGATTACCCGACTCTACTATCTACATTACACTTGAGCCATGCGTAATGTGTATGGGCGCAGTTGTAAATTCAAGAATAAAAAGGGTTGTATTCGGGGCTACGGACCCAAAAGCGGGTGCAGTTGTAAGTAATTTCGGTATTGGCCTGGATGATACACTAAACCACAGGCCCGAGATTACACGGTCCGTACTTGAAGATGAGTGCAGCTTAATCCTAAAAGAATTCTTCGGGCAGCTAAGAAATAAATATAAATGTTAATATGAATTAACAATTCCGGGTAACTACTTAACGCCCGGAACTTGAAGGGAAAATAATTATCTTTTTATAATCGCCTTCCACAACAGTTTCAAAGGATATGCCTCTTTCGCGTTTTAAGGCTATGTAGGCCATTCTTCTTTCGTTAGCAGGCATTCTGTCCAGTATGTACCTTCTTTTGCTCTGCTTAACCTTCTGTACTGCTTCGGATACGCGTTTGCTTACTATATTCTCCTTCTTACTTATATAGCCGTCAACATCGATGTATACACGCTTATCCCTGCCTGTCTCGCAGTCCCTGGCGGATATTCGCCCTACGATGTATTCAAGGGCCTTTAGAGTCTCTCCGCGTTTGCCAATGAGAAGTCCCTTGTCATCACTAAGGTTAACTTCGAGTTTAATTCTGTCTGAAGTCTCAGATAGTGTTACAGTCTGATTTTCTACAAGATACCCAAGTATGTTTTCAAGTGTCTTTTTTGCTTTAAGCCCTTTTTCACTGACTCCTTCACTCTTTAATGTGACCTTTACCTTTGCCAGTCTCTCACCAATTCCAAATACACCCTTGGAGCCTTCCTTAATTACTTCAACTTCGATGTCACTTCTTGAAACGCCCAACTCTTCACAAGCACTGATAGTGGCTTCCGAAACTGTTTTTCCTTCCTTTTCAATTTCTACAGGCATCTTTAACCTCCTTGCGGAATATGAACAGTTCGATTGATATATATTTGCTGAAATATAGAAAGAATATTACTTACAGTCCAATACAGTATCAACCCTGAAGGCAGGCTCCAGAACATCACTGTAAATATTATCGGCATAAACTGCATCATTTTCATTTGTAGTTCCATGCTCTCACTGCCGGGTGCCGTCACCGGGGTCATCTTTTGGGATAAAAACCATGATACACCCATAAGAAGTGGCAGTATCCTGAACGGAAGTTCGTATTCGCCAAAGATTGGTATGTTAAAAAGGTGCTCCGGCTCGGCAAGGTCATTTATCCAAAGAAATGAGCTCTGCCTGAGATCAATGGAATAGAGTAAAACATCATAAAGAGCGATAAATACAGGAAGCTGAAGCAGAAGCGGAAAACAGCCTCCAAGACTGCTCAGCGGGTTGACACCGTGGGTGGAATAAAGCTTCATAAGCTCTGCATTCTGTTTTGTTTTATCGTCTTTATATTTTTCTTTTAGTGCCTCTACCTTGGGCTTGATTGTCTGCATCTTGGCCTGCATTAACTTCATGGACCTCATGCTTTTCAGAGTGAGTGGTAGAAACAGAACCCTCAGAATTACGGTAATGGCAATAATTGACAAGCCGTAGTTGTGAAGTACCGAGTTTAATATTTTAAGGAACTTTAATGCTATTTTGGAGAGTATACCGAGCCATCCCCAGTTTATCGCTTCATTAAGCCCGTAACCGACCACGTTAAGGTTCTTAGGTTCTTTTGGGCCAAGATATGTTTTCCATTTAGTTGTGTTGGTATTTCCGGGTTTTATTATTTCGCGTGGATAAAAGTACTTTGCATTTAAAATCTGGTTGCTGTTTAAAGAGCTGTAGTTTATTGCAGAATTGCCACCAATCTCAGGAATTACAGCTACAAGAAAATATTTGTCATTAAGGCCAAACCAGTTGATCTGCCCGGTAAACTGCTCTGTCTGTTTAGGGAGGCTGGTGACTCTTTCAATTTCATTATTTACAAGGACTATAAGCTCATCACTGCTGTCGCCTCTTCCCTTTTGCTCGATCTTTCCAAAGGCTTCAAAACCAAGCCCGTAGTCAATGGCATTTTCAGACAGGTTTGTTACGGCCATAGACTGATTAAGAAGATAGTTCTCAAGCTCAAACTCTATTGTTTTTGTTAATGTAAATCCATTCGGGTCATCATAGGTAAGGGTTATTCCCTTGTTGGTATCCGTTAGTTCAATATTTCTGGAACCGGAATAATTAAAGGGTATAAGGTAGGGAACATTTGCCCCTTTTACGTTTACCTTTGTAATTATCTGTTTTTGCCCGTTAACAATATTGACAGGGGGTGAGTCTTTGGCAGTGGTGGCGTTGTAGTCTTTAAGTCTCCATTCCGTAATTCTTCCGCCCAGAGTGTCAATTTTAGCAGTATAAATGGGTGTGTTGACTGTTATTATCGTGCCGTTGTCTTCTTTTAGCAGTTCATCGTAATGGTTAACGTTCTCTACAACATTTGAGGCCGACTGCACAGGTGCCTGAGTAGTGGCCTGGTTGACCTGAGCAGGGGCGTTTTGTATGTTTTCGCTGGTTTGGGGGGGCGTTACTGTTTTTTTCATCTTTTGTGGTTTTGCCGAAGAAGTATGAATATCCGAAAATAATAAAAAACGAAAGAACCAGAAAGAGTACGTAATTTAAAGTGAGTTTGCTATTCATTCATAATCCTTATTGTTCAGCAGTCTTTTTTACAACCGGATCATATCCGCCGGAACAAAAAGGATGACACTTGGAGATTCTTTTCAGACTGTACCAGATTCCCCTGAATATACCGTGTTCTACTAAACAGTCCTTAGTGTAGACAGAACAACTGGGATAGAATCTGCAGGAATTTGGCAAAAGGGGAGATACTAATTTTTTGTAAATGCTTATGAGAAATAATAAAATATTTAAAAACAGTTTGTTAATCATCTCAATGCAAATCTGGTGAATCACCTACCACGTCCCCGATCATCTTAAAATTCCAGTTTGAAATATCTTTCTTACAAACAAATATGATGTCGTTTGATCCAAAAAGCGGCTTATTGTGCCTGAAATACTCTCTGAATATCCTTTTAATCCGATTTCTTATGACTGCTTTTAAAGAAATCTTTTTGCTTACAATATATCCAACGCGTGGATAACCTAAATCATTTGGGCCATAGATCAACTCAAAGCCGTCTGATCCATGTCTTTTTCCACCCCTTAACAATTTCAAAAAATCTTTGCTGCTATGTAAAATCTGCTCCTTAGGAAGAAGCGAATCCACATCACTGTTCATTTTTTCCAGCGCTGCACGGTAAGGCTATGCCTTCCCTTTGCGATTCTTCTCTTAAGGACACGCCTGCCCGCCTTAGTGCTTAATCTCTCACGAAAGCCGTGCGTCCTCATTCTTTTTTTAACATGCGGTTGATATGTTCTTTTCATTTTTGTAAGCGAGTTAAACTAACATGAATTAAATTAATGGTCAAGGATATAGTTTTTTTATTTTCTGCAACAATTTAACTCTTATGTTTGTTTAATAAAGGTGATAAAAAATATTTTATGTAATATTGCTATAAAATTTAAATATGTTATTAAATTGAGTAGTAACAGGAACCAAATCTATACAAATTGTATCTTTTAGAAGTTTTACTAAATTATCCAGCTACAACTTTCATTAGAGTAACTATTATTGATTAGATAAAAATTTGAATTATTCTGAACTAAATAGGTTTTAGGGAGAGAAAATTAAAAAATGAATTCGTATAATGTAAAAGCAAAGGAATACTATAAAAAAGCTGAGTCTTTTATGAATAAAAATATTCTATATATAAAAATGTTATATACACAGCTTATTAGCCTGTTGGAAATTAAACTGCAAAAGATTGAACCATTTTTGGCAGTTTTTACTTTATACCTTAAAAAAGCAAAGGGTTTTATTATGGACCTGTTTTTGAGGGATCTCATCTATAGTATAAAAAACATATGGGACAAAATAGATTTCTATAAGCCTTACCCAATTTCATCAAAGTACGGAATTGCCTATGTATTCCTTATAGTGGTAGCACTAAACCTTACGGGTTTTAATATACTTTTGACCGGCAGTAAAGGCCTGGATACTCCTGCAAGAGGGGTGAACATCCTTAGTACAGTCAAAATTGACAGCAATCTTTCCGAGGGAGGGTACAGTCTTGTGGCCGAGCTTGAGATCTTTCAGCAGATTATAAGACACTCCGATATGGATCAGCACCTGGCTCTTAAACTTGCAAGTATTATTAATAATGAAAGCAAAAAGTATGATATAGACCCGTACCTTATTCTTTCTGTTATCCAGGTAGAAAGCAGATTCTCTCCCAAAGCAGTTTCCCATAAGGGAGCAAGGGGACTTATGCAGCTTATGCCCACAACAGGAAGATACGTTGCAAATAAATATGATCTTCCACTAAAGAACACAAGGTCGCTTTTTGACCCTGTAACAAATATCAGGCTGGGAGTAGCTTATCTGTCCTATCTTGAAAATATGTACGGGAATATGGATTATGCACTGTTTGCTTATAATCACGGGCCTAAAAAAACCAAACAGATTAAAAAAACATTCAGTAAATCAAAACCTTATTACGTAAAAGCCGTAATGAATTTTAAAGAGTTTCTGGAAACCGAAAGACTGGTTAAAGAAAGTTAGAGAAACAGGGCTTTTTCTCCCACCATATAAGAACATTATAATTGACTTTTCACTTAATTCTTGCTAATAATTAATCTCTCTATCAATTTTAAAGGGGGATATTTTTAGCAGATAAATGATTCTGGAAGGTTTGAAATTAATGGTCCTTGGAATGGCCATAGTTTATATATTCTTAATAATTCTGATGCTTCTTGTATTCTTGTCTTCAAAATTATTTAAAGGTAAAGCGATGGCTACGCCATCCTCAGGTATAAGCCCTTCTGCAAAGTCAACTGACAATTTAATAGCTGTGTTGTCAGCTGCTGTATCTTCTTACCGCAATAGAAAAAAAGGTAGTAATTAGGTTGGTGCTATGAAAAGAATTTTGTTTCAGGATACGTCCTTTAGGGATGGGTTTCAGTCTTTTTTTGGGGCTAGGGTATTAACAGAAGATTTTATTCCTGCCGTAGAGGCTGCTGCACATGCCGGCATTACTCACTTTGAAGCAGGAGGCGGAGCGAGATTCCAGAGTTTGTTTCTTTATTGCGGTGAGTCCGCATTTGATATGATGGACAAGTTCAGGGAAGCCGCAGGCCCCGATGCAAACCTCCAGACACTTGCAAGAGGTATAAATGTCGTTGCTCTTTCGCAGCAGCCAAAAGACATGATCGACCTACATGCAAAGATGTTTAAAAAACACGGGATAACCCATATCAGGAATTTTGATGCGCTTAATGATGTAAGAAACCTTGAGTACTCTGGCCAGTGTATAAAAGATGCAGGGCTTCATCACCAGGCTGTTGTCACATTAATGGAACTGCCCCCCGGATGTTCAGGTGCACATGATGAGGAGTTCTATATCAACAGATTAAAACAGATACTGGATTCAGGTTTGCCATTTGATTCAATCTGTTTTAAAGACGCATCAGGTACTTCTAATCCCAATAAAATTTATAAGACTATAAAAGCCGCCAGAAAGATTGTGAGTGATGACACTATACTATGGCTCCATACGCACGAAACTGCTGGACAGGGAGTATGTCAGTATATGGCAGGTATTAACGGGGGAGTTGACGGAATATGTGTATCAAGGGCCCCTGTATCAGGCGGGACAGGGCAGCCTGATCTTCTTTCTATGTGGAATGCATTAAAAGGTACGGATTACACACTCGATATTGATGTAAATAAAATACTTGAAGCAAATGCAGTATTTAACGAACAGATGAAGGAATACTATTTTCCTCCTGAAGCCTTAAAGGTATCTTCCGAAGTTTTACTTTCACCTATGCCGGGCGGCGCACTCACAGCAAATACAATGATGATGAGAGATACGGGCACACTTAAGCTTTATCCCCAGGTGATCGAAGCAATGTCCGAATGCGTGGCGAAGGGAGGTTTTGGTACCTCCGTAACCCCGGTGTCCCAGTTCTATTTCCAGCAGGCATTTGCGAATGTTACGCAGGGCCCATGGAAAAAGATAACAGACGGATACGGGAACATGGTACTGGGTTATTTTGGAAAAACCCCCGTGGAGCCTGATGAAGAAGTAATTAAGATTGCCGAAGAACAGCTTGGTAAACCAAGGTTTGACGGCAACCCTCTGGATATTCTCGAACCGGGTATTCCCAAGGCCAAAGCCATACTTGAAAAGGAAGGCCTTGATGTTACTGATGAGAACATTTTTATTGTAGGTGCCCTTGAAACTCCGGGTGGAAATAAAGGACTCGATTTTCTTAAGGGTAATTTTTCTATAAATGTAAGAAAAAATGTTGAAGAACAGGCAAGTAAGCCAGCCGCCAAGAGTAAAGGCACAGGCGGATTTGAAAATTTTGTAGTAACGGTAAACGGAGAAGACTACAACGTAAGTGTAAAAGAAGGCACAGCTGATGTGCAGAGCTACCAGGAAGTTAAAACTGTCGAACAAAAAACCCAGCCGGCTGCTGCACCTACGGGTGACGTGGTAGAGGTTGTATCCAGCGTCCCCGGTAATGTTTACAAGGTCGCTGTAAAAGTAGGGGATTTGGTTAATGAAAACGATACACTCCTGATTCTTGAAGCGATGAAGATGGAGACCCCTGTTGCTTCTCCTGCCGTAGGTACTATTGCAGCAATTGATGTTGAGCAGGGTGATGTTGTTGAAGCAGGGCAGAGGCTGTTGACAATAAGTAGATAAAATCATATGAATAGAATTCTAATTATTCTTTTGCTCTCAGTAGTTCTCATGAGTCTGTTTTCCGCTTCCGTGGTTTACAGTGCACAGCAAAGTGATGTACAGGCAGCAGCACCTGTAGAGCAGGAAAAGCAGTTAAAACTTCCGGGTTTTTCTGAACTTATTTCCAACATAGCAAATTCAACCGGAATCAGCGGTTTTGTAGAAGGTAATAAGAGATCCTGGACTGACGGCCTCGGCAGGCTGCTAATGATAGTTGTTGGATTTTTGCTCCTTTACCTCGGGATAGCAAAGAAATTTGAACCATTACTTCTGGTAACTATTTCCTTCGGGTGTATTTTATCGAACATACCGATTGCCGGAATCAGTGAGCCGGGCGGAATAATCTTCTATATTTATGAGATTGGTATTAAAACGGGAATTTTCCCGCTTATAATTTTTATGGGAGTAGGCGCTCTTACCGATTTTGGCCCACTTCTCGCAAACCCCAAAACAATTCTACTTGGCGGGGCAGCACAGTTTGGAATATTTACGACACTTGTCGGAGCACTTGCCCTGACTCAGTTTGTGCCGGGTATAGACTTTTCATTTAAAGATGCAGCTTCTATTGGAATTATAGGAGGAGCTGACGGGCCAACAGCAATTTACCTATCTTCTCAGCTTTCCCCAAGACTTCTTGGTGCAATATCAATAGCAGCTTATTCTTATATGGCCCTTGTTCCGATCATTCAACCGCCTATTATGAAACTGCTTACAACAAGTGAAGAAAGAAAAATCAGGATGACCCAGCTAAGGCCGGTCGGAAGGACTGAAAAGATAATCTTCCCGTTAATGGCACTTTCCCTTTGTGCATTACTCCTTCCGTCAGCAGCACCGCTTATCGGGTTTTTTATGTTTGGTAATTTAATGAGGGAATGCGGAGTGGTTGAAAGGCTTTCTGATACAACACGTAATGCCCTTATAAACATTACAACTATTTTTCTCGGCCTTGGAGTTGGTTCCAAACTACTTGCAAACGAATTTCTGACAGTAGAAACACTTGGAATTTTACTGCTTGGTATAATTGCTTTTAGTATTGGTACAGCATCCGGGATATTGATGGCCAAGTTGATGAATATATTTTCTTCCACCAAGATCAACCCGCTTATAGGATCAGCAGGGGTATCGGCCGTACCTATGGCCGCCAGGGTGTCGCAGGATATGGGAGCCAAGGAAGATCCTCAGAACGTGCTTCTTATGCATGCAATGGGCCCTAATGTTGCCGGTGTTATTGGTTCCGCGGTAGCCGCTGGAATGCTCCTCGCAGTATTTCAGTAATTGCTACTCACATTTTTTATTAATAGTTTTCTTGGTGCAATCGCATTCAACATTATAAATTTTTGTATCACCGCTGCTACCAATCTCTGTTTTTTTACAATCGCACCATTTATTTTTTCCGCAATCAGTATTTCTATCGGGACATATAATACTCTGAGGTCCATTTCTATCAGTTACTAATTCAGTATAGCAATAATCGTCCGGAGCGGTTTTATCGCAGCCACACCACTCAGTTGTAGTTCCGTTATGGTCTTTAGATTTACGCCATTGACATTTATCATTAGCTATAGGGCAATCACCTGTACAACTTCCTCTAGAATAAGAAGTTGTTTTTCCATTTACAACCTTTTCCTTGATTATACCAGTACATATTTTTTTAGCGGCCTTCAGGTCTAGATCGGCATCAGATACTTCTGCCGGATTCTCCCCACAACTCATTAATAAAACAAGAAAAAGCGGTAAAAACATAAATATTGAAAAATTTCTAATTCTATTTTTCATAGGAATACTCCTCCGTTCTCCATTTTTTGTTAATAGTAACATAAAACTTTAAATATTCCCTGCAGTAATTTAAAATTCTCAGTCCCAAGTGGGTATAATAGCCCGGAAAGAGAAATATTATTATGAAACTTGAAGGAAAATCGGCCATAGTAACAGGCGGAGGCGGGAAAGGAATCGGGGCGGCAACAGCTTTGCTGTTTGCAAGGCACGGGGCAAATGTCCTTATAAACGGTACAAATGAAGACAGGCTCGTAGAGCTTGTAGAAAGAGGTGCTGAGGAAGGGCTTGATATAAAATATGTTGTTGCAGATGTCTCCAATGAAGAAGACTGCATAAAGACTGTTGATACTGCTGTAAGCGAGTTTGGCGGACTTGATATCCTTTTTAATAACGCAGGAATCCTGGTATCAGGTCTAACGCATGAAACGGATGTTAAAACTTTTAGACGTATTATGGATGTGAATGTTGTGGGTACTTTTATGATGTCAAAATATGCAGTTATCGAGATGTTAAAGAAGGGCAGCGGGTGCATTGTAAACAATTCTTCTGCCGGAGGCCTTAAGGGGTTTCCCGGACTTTCTTCTTATACTGCTTCCAAGGGTGCTGTTAGTATCTTTACAAAAACAATGGCACTCGACTATGCGGATAAGGGAATAAGGATTAATGCCATATGCCCCGGAGGTATTTGGACACCAATGATGGACAGGTTTATGGAAAGGGCTGAGGATAAGGTTACTGCCGAAAATTATATGAAATCTTTTTATCCTATGGACAGGCTCGGAGAGGACTCGGAGATAGCAAACGCGGTGCTTTTTCTTTGTGATGATAAAATAAAATTTATGACCGGAACAATGTTATCTGTTGACGGGGGATTCATTGCCAAGTAATTTTTTCTTAGAAAATGCCTAAAAAATTACCGGAACTGGAAAAAATACTCTCTAATTGTTCAGAGCTGCTCGGGCAGGCTGCACATACTATAAGGGAGTCTGAGCTTGAGGATATACGTGAGAACATTCACCGTATTGCCTATGCCCTGAGAAATGTAAACGAAATACGGCTTCAGATCTACAAACATAACCCGGAACTACGGCCCGAGTTCTTAAATGAGAGTTTAAAAGACCCTGAAACCAATAAACTCTTTGCAAACCTGATAATGGAAGCTGAAGATCTTTGCAAGGATGGTAAATTTAACGATGCATTAAGGATCTATGAAGAATATATCTATAGTTCTCCTCCCGAGTTTTTTCTAAAACTTGCAAGTGCCGAGATAAAAAGAATTAAAAGTTTTTATTCCTAAGTATTTATCAAAATTACCCCTTTTTTTCTTTGACAACTGTTTTATATTAATTTATAATTGAGAAAGTTTCTCAATTAAGGTATGAATATAGTTAAATAACAGGTAAATAATATGGCACATTTTCCCTGTGCAAAAGAGATTGATGCGAAAGAGGTTTTAAAAGAAAAGGGGCTTAAGTCCACTCCCCAAAGGCTTGCTGTGCTCCATGTACTTCATGAAAGCACTAAGTACCTGTCAATAAATAATATTTTGGATAAAACTAAGGAAATCCTGCCTAATACAGGCCTTGCAACAATATACCGTACTCTTGACGTACTTGCGGATATCGGACTTATCTCAAGAGTTCATTTCGAGGACGGCTGCCATACATATGCCTATTCATCAGATAGCCACGGCCACCATATAGTGTGTACAAAATGCAACAAAATAATGGATTTTGCCGAATGCCCCTTTGAAGACTATCTGGAGAATCTATCAAAGAGGACTGGCTTTAAGATAAACAACCATTTTCTCCAGCTATTTGGTGAATGTAATGAATGTGCGGGAAATGCTAATTAATCATGACTGAAATGTTTTCACAGCTTTCTAAAGAGTTTTACATAATTGCGAGTGTACTTATTGTGAGCCTTCTCTCAATGTCGGCTATTTTTACGCTCTATTTTAACAATAAAAAATACAACACTCTTATAATCCTGATGATAAGCCTGGCAGTAGGTGCCCTTCTTGGCGAGGTGTTTCTGCATATACTTCCCGAATCCTTTGAACACCAGGGAATATTCAAAACCGGCCTTCTTGCATTATTTGGACTATTGTCCTTTTTTGTGCTTGAGAAGTATCTTCTCTGGAGAAATCTGAAAAATGAAAGCGAATTAAAGACTGTCGGCCAGATGAGCCTATTTGCCGACGGTATATGTAACTTTACAGACGGGTTTATAATAGGGGCAGCTTACCTTGTAAGCATTCCACTTGGGGTTGCAACAACTTTTGCCGTATGTATACATGAGATCCCCCAGGAGATTGGTGAGTTCGGGATTCTTATTAAGTCAGGATTTTCGAAAACGCAGGCTATCTTTTTTAATATTGCATCTGCTTCAATTGCAATAATCGGGGCATTAATAGCTATATATATTGGCTTTAGATTCAGCAATACCTCACACCTGATAATAGCATTTGGTGCAGGAGCCTATATCTATATTATTGGTTTTGGGCTGTTTCCCCTATTAAAGAAAGAGTTTAAATCCTCGAGGGCCGTTGCACATTTCCTGGCTATGGGAATAGGCCTTGGTATTATGCTTTTAATTGCCTGCGTGGAATAAATATTTTAAAATATTTATATTCTTTATTTCATGACATGCTATTTAGGCACTTACAACTTCAGTATTTTTTACTGTTTCCACACGAATAATTTAATAATTGAGAAAGACACAGGTATTTTTAATACACAGTAGGCTTAAATTTCAGAATATTATGTAATGGCAAATAATCTTCCGCTTCTTAAAGTAGAAAAATTAAAAAGGACTTTCATCTCTCCTGATGGCGAGTCCAACCTTATACTGGATATTCCGACCTTCAAGATAAGGGCCGGTGAACATATAGGTATTCAGGGTAACAGCGGCTCCGGCAAAACAACTTTTCTTAATCTGCTTGCAGGAATCCTTAACGCTGATAGCGGGAGTATAACTTTTGATTCCAGGGAATTAACACTTCTTTCGGAGTCTGAAAGAGATGTGCTAAGGGCAAAGAGCATAGGTTATATCTTTCAGACATTTAACCTGCTTCAGGGCTATACGGCACTTGAGAATGTTACTCTGGCCATGATGTTTGCCGGCAAACCTGATAAAAAGTATGCATTCAAACTTTTAGAAAATGTGGGCCTTGGCAACAGGATGGACTATAAACCCGCTCAGCTTTCTGTAGGCCAGCAGCAAAGAGTGGCCCTTGCACGGGCGCTTGCCAACAGGCCTAAGATAGTCCTGGCTGATGAACCAACAGGAAACCTGGACTACAGAAGGGTCAGGCAGGCAGTGAAGCTGATAAAGGAGCTTTGCATTGTAAACGGGGCTTCTCTGATATTTGTGAGCCATGACCTCGATGTTCTTGATGATTTTGATACAGTGCTCGATTTTACAATATTAAACAGGGCATTTACCAGTTAATACAAAATGAAAAAGATTTTTTTTATTGTTGAAAAGAGTTTACTCCAGCACAAGTTGTCAGCCGTAATAACGATACTTTCAGTTGCCCTGGCTACTGCACTTGTGATGTCAGTATTTAGTATCAGGGACCAGGCTGAAACTGCTTTTACCGGTGGCCCGGCGGGTTTCGACGCAGTGCTAGGGGCGAGGGGAAGCCAGCTGCAGCTTGTCCTGAATACCGTATTTCACCTTGAAACATCTCCCGGGAATATTCCGTGGTCGGAATATACTGCCATAAAGAACAATGAGAATGTGGAGCTTGCAATACCATATGCCGTAGGTGATAACTACAAGGGGTACAGGCTGGTTGGTACGACTCCGGAACTTTTTGATAAATTTGAATATACAAAAGGTAAAACCTTTGAGTTTCAAAAGAGCGGCAAGGTGTTTAATCCTTACCTAAGAGAAGCCGTTGTTGGTAGTTATGTTGCCCGGAAGACGGGCCTCAAGAAGGGGTCTACCTTCAATGCATATCACGGACTTTATTTTAATAAAAATGACCGTCACAGAAAAAAATATGAAGTAACCGGTGTTCTTAAACCTACAAACTCTCCTTCTGACAGGGTGATATGGGTATCAATTAACCAGTTCTACATGACAGAAGGCCATGTGTTGAGGGGTGGCGGAAAAGAGTATGAAGCATATGTACATCATGACCCCAGGGATATCCCTGATGTTCATAAAGAGATAAGTGCAGTTATGCTGAAGCTCAAAAACCCGGCTTCCGGTTTTAAACTGGCATCATCAATTAACAGGGAAGGCAAAGCTTCAACACTTGCCTGGCCCATCGGGACCGTACTGGCAGAACTTTTTGAGAAGATCGGATGGGTCACAAAAATCCTTACGCTTGTAGCGTATATTGTGATTGCAGTCGCTGCCGGGTCAATCCTGGCAAGTATTTATAACACAATGAATGAAAGGCGGAGAGAGTTTGCAATTCTGAGGGTCCTTGGGGCAAAAAGAGGGACTGTTTTTTCATCCGTTGTGATTGAAGCCGTAACAATAAGTTTTATCGGCACTATAATCGGATTTGTATTCTATTTTATTCTTATTAGCCTGGCTTCGTTTATTATTAGGAAGCAGACAGGTGTTGTGCTGGATATATTAAGTATTCACCCGGTACTGATAATAACTCCGTTTGTTATGATACTTCTTGGTGCAGTTGCAGGTATTATCCCGGCCTATAAAGCCTATAAAACCGAGGTTGCAAGCAGCCTTTCACCTAATAGTTAGAGATTAATGGCACCTAAATTGTATCGTTACAAAACTCCACGTAAATATTTATTTCGAGTTAATTTCCCGTTTTATACTTTTTCATTGTAATCTTTTTTAATAAAATACAGTTTAAATATAATAAGGGCTGATTATATTTTATAAGTACTAGCCATGCTGAGATCTATACCATTAACAAAGATACTGGTTGCTCTTGTAATATTATTTGTTTTTCTTCTTGGCGTTAACTACCAGTCCAGAGAAGAACTTGATTATTCAAAGCTTGAAGCACTGGAAGTTGAAGACGGGGCCACTAAAGTAAGTTTCAAATTTCTGGGTGGTTTTGATTACAGTGAAGACAAAAAAATACCTGAACCGGTAATGGTGCTTAACGGTGAGGTTGTGGAAGTTACGGGGTTTATGCTCCCAGTGGATTTTGACTCAGGAGATGTTAACAGTTTCCTCCTGATGAATAGCAGGATGGCTTGCTGCTTTGGTGTAATGCCAAGGGAAAATGAGTTTATATATGTTGAAATGCCGGAAGGCGTGACAACTAAATTTATGACGGATATGCCTATAAATGTATCCGGAAGGCTTGAGATAGGAGAGGAAAACCTTGTGGGAAGTCTTTATACTATGGATGCACTTAGTATCAAAAAAGCTGACAATTTTTAAAATGCACTTGCATTCTATATATATTTCTGCATAATAATCTTCTCTTTTTAAAGTATTTGGAGTTTACAATGGGAAAATCAGAAAACAGGGTGTTGGTAAAACTTAAAAGTACCGAAAGCCCATATATTTATTATACAAAGAAGAACAAGAAGAATACCGAGGACAGACTCGAACTAAAAAAATACGACCCAGTGATCAGAAAGCACGTTCTTTTCAAGGAGTCCAAGTAGTACGGAGTATTAACAATGGCCAGGAAATGTGAATTAACAGGAAAAAAACCATTAGTGGGAAACCATGTTTCACATGCAAACAATAAAGTGAAACGCCGTCAGAATCCTAATCTTCATACAAAAAGGATCTATATTCCTGAACTTGAGAAATACGTTAAGCTTAAGATTTCCAACAGGGCTCTTAGAACAATTAATAAAAAAGGGCTGCTCAATTTCCTTAAGGATGAAGGCCTTACTCTTAAAGATATTTCCTGATATTAAGTTTGAAACCTATTTTCTCCAGAATATCGGGGTAAAAAGTACAAGTATTGTATAAAGCTCCAGCCTTCCCAATAGCATTAAGAAACACAGATATATTTTCGTAAAATTCGTGAGAAAACCGTAGTTTTGCGATGCCCCCACTTCGGCAAATCCAGGGCCTACATTGGTAATGGCAGCGGCGGAAGCGGAGATAGAACCGACAATAGACATATCTTCTACAAATGATATTATCAAAACCGAAACTACAAAAATAAAAATAAATAACAGAAAGAAAGTCGTAACACTTGAAGCAATGTCCTTGTCTACAACATGATGATCAATCCTTATAGGAAGTATTGCCCTGGGTTTCACAAGTTTATTTATTTCAACATAAACTTTTTTAATAAGTATCAGAATTCTAAGTGATTTTATAGAGCCCGATGTTGAACCTGCACATGCACCGATAAACATAAGTGTAAAAATCATAATAATTGCAAAATTTGGCCAGAGATCAAATTCAGAAGTATAAAAACCGCTGGTTGTAATAATTGATATAACCTGGAAAGAGGAGTACCTGATGGCATCCTTTAAATTCATCAGGTGGTTTACCATTAGATCAAAAACTATAAAAGCTATAAAGATAGCAATTAAGAAGCAGTAGAATCTGAGCTCAGAACTTTTAAATATCTTAAGCTGTTTCCCCGAAAAGAGATAGTAAAGCAGTACATAATTTATCCCGCTAAGAAACATAAAGAACATAACTATGATCTCAACCCAGCCGTTGTTAAATCCGCCGATACTTGCGTTTTTAACAGAAAAGCCGCCCGTAGCAAGTGTTGAAAAAGAAGTGGTAATTGAATCGAATATTGAAATGCCGGAAATATAAAGAAGTACAAAACAGGCAACAGTCATTAATACATATACTGACCACAGTTTTTTGGCAGTTTCCGAAATCCTGGGAGTTAATTTTTCTGTAGTAGGGCCGGGTGCTTCACGGCTCATAAGCTGCATGCCACCCACAGACAGCCTGGGCAGGATAGCAATAGCAAGAATGATGATACCCATCCCGCCAAGCCACTGCGTAAAGCTCCTGTAAAAAAGTATCCCGTGTGGAAGTGATTCAATCTCTGATAATACAGTGGCCCCAGTAGTTGTAAAACCGGAAAATGATTCAAAAATGGCATCAACCGGATGAGAAAACACACTTAACAGAAGATAGGGAAGTGAACCGAAAAGACAAGCCAGAACCCAACAAAGTGCAGCTATCAGAAATCCTTCCTGCCTCTTTATTTCTTTCAGAACGGCTGCTTTTTTTGTTATAATTTCGAGGATATACCCGGTAGTTGTAGTTGCAAATGAAGTAAAAATAAATGTAAATAACTCATTGTCACCGTAAATTAAGGATATTACGGCTGGTATAAGCATTAAGAATCCAAAATACTTTAAAAAATTGCCAACTACATAAAAAATAAGTCTGAAGTTCATTATTGTTTTCTTTCTTAAAAGACTTTTTCTGCAAATTTCTTATTTAATTTTACTTCTTTAATTATACATTTTATATTAGAAATCGAGTAAATATGTAAGTATGAGTGGAATTGTTATAAGGGATACAATTGTCCCGGCCATAATAATTGATGCAACGGTCTCTGAATCTTTCTTATATTTTTCGGCAAGTACAAAGTTAAATACCGCAGGGGGCATAGAGGATTGAAGGATCATTACCATCGCGGATATACCCTCAAGCCTGAAAAGCCTTACAAAGAAAATCCCAAGAAAAAATCCCAGGAAAATTCTCATCGAGCCAAAAAGGAAAGACAGCCAGATTTTTGTCAGCTTGAGTTCCGAGAGTTTATATCCGAGGGCAAACATCATCGCGGGGATACTGATATCACCAAGCAGTTCTATTGATCTGCCAATGGTTATAGGAATTTCATACTCAACTGCACTTATGACAAGGCCGATTATTGTCGCGTAAATTAGCGGGAGCCTGAAAACTTCGAGCGGCTTTTTGTAAGAACTTAAAATTAAGATGCCCAGTGTGTAATGCATGCCACCCACAGACAGCCTGGGCAGGATAGCAATAGCAAGAATGATGATACCCATCCCGCCAAGCCACTGCGTAAAGCTCCTGTAAAAAAGTATCCCGTGTGGAAGTGATTCAATCTCTGATAATACGGTGGCCCCAGTAGTTGTAAAACCGGAAAATGATTCAAAAATGGCATCAACCGGATGAGAAAACACACTTAACAGAAGATAGGGAAGTGAACCGAAAAGACAAGCCAGAACCCAACAAAGTGCAGCTATCAGAAATCCTTCCTGCCTCTTTATTTCTTTCAGAACGGCTGCTTTTTTTGTTATAATTTCGAGGATATACCCGGTAGTTGTAGTTGCAAATGAAGTGAGAATAAATGCAAATAACTCATTGTCACCGTGAATTAAGGATATTACGGCTGGTATAAGCATTAAGAATCCAAAATACTTTAAAAAATTGCCAACTACATAAAAAATAAGTCTGAAGTTCATTATTGTTTTCTTTCTTAAAAGACTTTTTCTGCAAATTTCTTATTTAATTTTACTTCTTTAATTATACATTTTATATTAGAAATCGAGTAAATATGTAAGTATGAGTGGAATTGTTAAAAGGGATATAATTGTCCCGGCCATAATAATTGATGCAACGGTCTCTGAATCTTTCTTATATTTTTCGGCAAGTACAAAGTTAAATACCGCAGGGGGCATAGAGGATTGAAGGATCATTACCATCGCGGATATACCCTCAAGTCTGAAAAGCCTTACAAAGAAAATCCCAAGAAAAAATCCCAGGAATATTCTAAGTCCGCCAAAAAGGAAAGACAGCCATACCCTTGTGAGTTTGAGTTCCGAGAGTTTATATCCGAGGGCAAACATCATCGCTGGAATACTAATATCTCCGAGAAGCTCTATCGATCTTCCGATGGGTACAGGAATTTCGTATTCAAACGCGCTGATTGCAAGCCCAATAATAGTTGAATAAATGAGGGGAAGCCTGAAAACCTCAAGGGGCTTTTTATACGAGCTTAGAATTACAATACCGACTGTGTAATGAAGTATGGTCATCGCAACCATGCAAATTATTCCAAGGTTAAATCCTGTCTGGCCAAAAGCAAACAGGCAGAGCGGAAGGCCCATATTACCCGTGTTACCAAATAGAACAGGTGGCAAATAGATTTCGTAAGAAAGTTTCAAAAGCCTGGTAACTATTAACCCGACAGCCATTGAAACAACCAGGATTGAAGCCATTACCAGGAAAATTTTTCCAGCTACTGTAAGGTCTATGGGAAACCTGGAAAGAGATGAAACAATCAGGCAGGGAGTTGTTACGTATATAACCAGTTCATTGACCGATTTTAAATCAATCTTCTTATATTTACTAAATGCAAATCCCACTCCTATTACAATAAAAACAGGTAGTACGATATTAAGGATCTCTGTGTATATGTTATTTCCTCCGGCATTAAAAAGCCTAAAATTTTAACTGGAAAATTGTAAAAAAAGGAAGTTTGATGAAATTATAATAATAATTAAAGTTTAAATAAAGTGGCGCCCCATGTGAATCCGGCACCGAATGCAGCTGTTAAAATAATGTCACCTTTTTTGGCTCTTCCGGCTCTAATTGCCTCATCAAGCGCAATAGGAACCGAAGCCGAAGAGGTGTTGCCGTATTTTTCAAGATTGATATATACCTTTTCCTCGGGCATATCCAGTCTCTTTCTCACTGCTTCTATTATTCTCAGATTAGCCTGATGGGGAATAAAAAGATCTATATCTTCGGGTTTGAGGTTTGCTCTTTCGACAGCTTCAACGGCAGCTGTTTTAAGGGATTTTACAGCTAACTTATATACATCCTTGCCGTTCATTTTGAGGAAATGGTCACGGTTTTTAACACTCTCTTCTGTTGCCGGAATTCTGGAACCGCCGCCAGGCATATATAAAAGTTCCCAGTTGGCACCATCGGAGTTCAGGCACGATGAAATAATTCCGGGTTCGTCTGATTGTGAAATAACAGCAGCACCTGCACCATCGCCGAATAGAATACAGGTGGAACGGTCTTCATAATCCATTATTCTTGAAATCACTTCTGCACCAACTATGAGCAGATTCTTTGACTGCCCGGAACATACCATTCCGTTACCTACATGAAGTGCGTATTGAAAACCGGAGCAGCCTGCTAAAAGGTCAAATGCCATAATGTTGCCGCAGCCAAGTTTGCTTTGTAAAATACATGCAGTTGAAGGAAAAATGAAATCAGGGGAAATTGTACCCAAAATTATGCCGTCGAGTTCGGATGCCGGCATATTGGCTTTTTCAAGGGCCTTTACGGATGCCTCATAAGCAATATCGGATGTGTTGATACCTTCTTCGGCTACTCTTCTCTCTTTGATTCCGGTCCTGCTTGTAATCCATTCGTCCGAGGTTTCTAAAAACTTTTCAAAATCTTTGTTTGAAAGAATTTTGTCAGGTGCGTAGGAACCAGTTCCTAGTATTTTCGCGTATTTCAATATAGATAGCCTTTAAAATTGAATGTGAAATGATTATTATTCAAAATTCATAAATTTTGTCAACTGTTAACTTCTTTTAGAATACCGGAAAGATGGAGCTTATCTTCTTCCTCAAGTTCAATCCCCAAATGTTTTACTACTATATCTGAAAATAATAAAAGAGATATAACCTTTTGATTCAAAATCTCACTAAGAAGATTCATCTCAAATTCTGATTCGAAGTTAAAGAAATAGTCATATTTTACAGAGAGCTCTTTAGATGTCTTTAATCTAAGTTCAGAGTTAACAGCCGGAAACTCAGGCCTGTCGATATAGGTGAATTTAAGATTTACAGAGATGAGCTCTGAAAGAGAGGAAGTCATCTTCTTGGAATCTTTAAGAATAATAACAATTTCATCATTAATATTTGTGATTATCATTCCGGAATCAATTATAGACAGTTCAATCTCAAGCTCGGCAGGTAACTGGTAATTATTGGGTTCTTTCTGTATTATTTTCATCAATATACCTTGAGTATTTAAAAAACTGATCCCATATGTTAGTATTTAGTAATAATTCACGGTTAAGTTATTTTATTTAATTATGCAAAACCTATTGACATGATATCAAAAAATTTATTACTATCAATTAATTAGGATTTATATTTATTTATAAAAATAACGATTATGATAAAAAATAATATAAAAATACTCAGGAGGATATCATGCCTGCAAGCTTTATAATTATACTAGGGATTCTTGTATTAGTTGTTCTTGCTATGCTCTTAATGCAAAAAGGTAAGGGTGATAAGGCAGGTGGCGATGCAGAATCCGACAATACCCAGGGTGCTCCTCCAGCTGCTTCTGATGTTTCAGACGCCGGTGGTGAGGCTGCAGACCCCTTTAAGGCAGCTTCAGCAGCAGCAAGCTCTGTTACTGAAGAAGTGGCGGAAGCTGTAAGTGATACTGTCGAGGTAAAAGAGGATGTTGTTGAGTCAGTTGCAGATCCTTTTAAAGCAGGAGCAGCCGAAGCAGCTGAGACAGCAAGTGAAGCAGTGGAAGAAGTTGCCGAAGCGGTAACAGAAACTGTATCAGATGCTGCAGAATCTGTAGACGATCCGTTTAAACCGGCTTCGTCATCAGCGGCTTCATCTGAACCTGCACCAGCAGAAGAAGCACCACCTAGTTCAGGCGGTGGAGATTCCTCGGATCCTTTTAAGTCACCGGGTTAATTTATTTGCTTAGCTTTATTAACCCAAGACAGCCTGTATCTGCATATAATTTCTTAGATTTAAATAAGAACCCGGGGGAGGTTCCATTTTAAAAAGGTCCGGATGTATTGTCCTGGCTATTATTTCAATCCCATCAACTATTCTCGGCCCTGGCCTGCTAAAGTAAGAATTTGCATCTACCAGATAAACATTGCCTTTCTGAGAGGCGGGAGTCTGGTGCCATATTGAGTTGGAAGTAACTGAATCAATTTCATTAATAGTTTTGTCAATATTAAATCCACATGGCATAACAAATATATAGTGGGGAGCAAAATCCAGAATATCATCCCATTCCACTTTAACAGATTGCTCACCTTTACTCCTCAGTCCGTTTTCACCGCCGGCAATTTCAACCATATCGGGGACCCAGTGACCTGCGACAAAAGGGGGTTCAAGCCACTCAAGGCAAAAAACCCTGGGCCTATCCCTTTCCCTCAAAGATATATTCCTTATAATGTCGATTCTTTTTTTAAGACTTGCAACAAGTTCCCCTGCCTGCTCTGATTTACCGGTTGCATTGCCTATAGTGACTATTGATTCTAAAACTTCATCAACAGTTCCGGGTTCAAGTGAAATAATTTCGGGCCTGTTCTCCAGCACTTCAACAGCTTCAAGTACCTGGTTCCCGGATACTGCACATACATCGCAGAGGCCCTGGGTAAAAATAATATCAGGGTTTGCAGCCTTTAATTTATCTTTATCTACAAGGTAGGTGCTTTTCCCGTTTTTTGAATTTTCGGTTACGAGGTCATCAATTTCTTTGCTGGATATGGTTTTATGGTCGATGCTGCTCATAATGATCCTTTCCTTACTATTTACTGCCTCCGGGTAATCACATTCATGGGTGATACCTATAAGATTATCAGCAAGGCCCAGTTCACATATAATTTCTGTTGTACTTGGAAGGAATGAACATATTCGCATAAGAAATATAATGACCTATATAAATTAGCTGTTCAAGAACAGGGCAGTAAAACTGGTTCACTGCCCTATAATAAATTGAACGATGATCAGGGTAGAATTATGCCGGCATTTACATTACCGAGTTGTGAACTAATTCCTGTAGCAAAAAATAGGTTAGGTCCGATAAAATCAACTCCCTGAATTCCGGGTCTTAATGCCAAAAATTGTACCCCTTCTCCAAAATCGATATTGGAATCAAATGCTGCTATTCCAGCTGGAAAAGGTGTAATTGCCGGAAATGGGTTTACTTTGTCATCAGATGTATCAAATACAGCAATCTGATCGGTATTAAATAATGTGGTAAATCCAATTCCATTATTATCAATTGCAATTCCGGCAGTAAAGTTAAGCTCTGTAAGGTCAGTTACAACAATTGGATTATCAGTACCCCTGACAAGCTCCTTGTTAACAAGGTCAACTTTTAGAAGTGCACCAACTAGCCCAAGACCCAAGTAACCGAACTTGTTATCGGGCGTAGCTGAAATTGTGCCGGGTAAACAAACATTAGTATTGGTATTACTTAAAGGGATAGGGATTATATCAGAGATTGTATCAGTATTTGAATTTAAAACTCCTACTGAAGGCGGAAAGAGTGGATCACAAACAAAGGAACTATTTACAGGATTGAATAAAACATTTCCTGCATTAATAAAAAATATTTCATCTCCCACCAAAAGAAAATCTCCTGGATTAGTACCGTTTGACTGAATAACAAAAGAACTGTTTGTATCCAGGTTAATTACAGTAATAAAACCATTACCATTTGGTGAAAAGAACTCGTTAAGATTGTTGTTTGATATATATCCGGTATTGCCAACTATCAATACTCCGGAAGGCTCTTCAAATCTCCCGGTTCCAAGATTTATTAATTCATTACAGGGTTCAAAATCTACATTAATCTGTCTTGTATAAAGTGTTTCACACACAAATGTATCCAGATTAACTATTGCAGCAGTCTGGCCAGTGTTATTAGCTACAAGTGCCTGTGTATCACTAATAAAATCCATATCAATCGGGTTAGAGCCCGGCGGCAGAGCTATAGTACCTAACTCAAGAGGTGGGTTCTGGTCTATATCAAAAACCTGAATATTGTTTGAACCGCCATTAATAACATAGGCCCGGTTATCTAATATTTTGAGTGCTGCGGGAAATGAACCCAGCAATGCAATATCTTCATTGACCAGGCTTTCAAGTGTAATAACAGATAAGTCTGTTGTATCGATTAGCTCGTTATTTTCGAATACTTCTACAAGAAAAGTATCATCCGTGCTTCCCTGGAACTCGGGATCAAAACTTCCGTCCTGATTTCCAGTAGTTTCCTTAATTTCACCAGTGTCCTGGTTTGTTACAACCACTTTACTCCCGGGAGGAACTGCGCCAGCCACACCACCCACTTTGATTTCCTCATCGTCACCATCAAACTCTGAGACAGCCAGAATATTGTCTGCTACAACATCACCACCACCGTTTGTATCAGTTTCATCACATGCCGCAGTAAATGCTGCAATAATGACAAATAAAACTAGTAAATGAAAATTCTTCATATAAGCCTCCTTTATTTTAAATATTCAATCCCATAGTGAGAAAAAATGTTCTACCCGGGAGGGGAAAATCAAAAGCGTCTCTCACATTGAGGTTATTGAAAATATTTTTTGATTCTAAATTTGCGTAGTATCTCTTCCAGGAATATTTAATGCCGGCATCAAACGTTATCCTGGCATCGGTAGTTCTGCCCTTGGGGAAAACCGAAAGTGGTATTTTGTCGAGGTAATGGGCTTCGCCATAAACCTTAAAATTATATTTCTGAAATACGGCCCTGATATCAAACTGGTTTTTTGGCCTTCCGGGAAGCTGTCCGCCAGTATCTTCCAGTTCACCGTCAAGAAATGTATAGGCAGCATAAAAACTCATGTAGTCTGCCGGATTGTAAATAATGGTTGACTCTATACCGTTCTCAAAAACCTTCCCAACATTTCTCGGTTCTATTCTCTGTGCACTTACGAACACAAAAAGTATAAGATCATCCACATCTCTCAGGAAGTAGTTGACCTCGAAGCTGAATTTTGGTGTCGTATAAGAAATTCCAATATCAAAATCAATTGAGGTTTCATTGTTTAGGTCGGGATTTCCACCGATAAAACCCTGCTCGGGGAAAAACAGTTCGCTAAATGTAGGTACACGGAAAGACCTTGATATATTAGATTTAAGATTAAGATTATTGTAAAAATTGTATTTTATTCCTAGTTTTGGTGAAAAAGCAAAATCAAATGAGTCCTCAGTGCCATTGGTAAAAACAAGGTCTATTCTTGTGAGCAAATCTATTAATATTTTTTCGTTGTTGAGGTATAGCTCATTACCCAGAAAATAACTTATGGTATTTCTGTCCGGATTATTAAATTCATCATTATTTAAATTTTCATAGTTATACTCTGCAAAAGAATGGATAATGAGATTGTCATTGGGGTACCAGCTGACAGTTGGCCTGAAGCCGAAGTTGTTCAGCTTACTAACTGTATCGATAGGGATTCCAAGAGTGGGAGTGGGGTCTGTAAATTTCAAGTAATCAAAGTTGTTGTAAATTAGAAACTCGAAATCAACATCATTTCTAATAAAGTTGTTATTTGAAAATCTTAGTGTTGTAAAGTTTCTGACATCTTCCTGGTTTGAGCTGTCGCTCTGGAATTCACCCAGTCCCGGGACTCCCTTGTCATCGTAATAAAATTCGTTTAACAAATCTATTTCCCAGTCATTAAGACTAAAATCCAGTTTTACAAGAAAACTCTCTGACCTGTACTCGTTGTTAATTCTTTCCAGAGTCAGTCCGTTTACCGATTTAAACTTAAAATCCCCATCAGTCTGCGCATGGTTTAAAGAGACTAAATACTGCAAGTTGCCGACTTTACCTGCGTTTGCTGCATTTATCAGGAACGTGTTAAATGATCCATAGGTCGCATAGAAACTTGTAAATGGTTCGGTTATGTCTTTGGTTATTATATTTATAACACCTCCTATTGCATCAGTTCCTGCAATCGCCGAAGAGCCGCCCCTTATTACTTCAATTCTATCAATAAACCCGGCCGGTATGGTTGAAAGGTCGACACCTCCACCGAGTGAATTGTTTATTTTTATACCGTCCAGCAGTATTACAACCTGTTGGTTGGAACTTCCCCTTATTGATACTGTCTTTAGTTTGCCGAACCCCCCAAAATCCCTCACAGTTGTTCCGGGAGCAAGGTTTATAAGATCGGCTGTAGTTTCAAATTCACCCTCAAAGTCATTCTTATAAATAGTTGTAGAAAATGAAGAAGGGTAATTCACCGGTGATTTTATGGAGTAATCCTCTACAACTACTGTATCAAGTATGTTGGCTTCTTCTGCACGCAATAAGCCTGTAGAAAATAAAACTTGTATTATAAGAAAATATTTTAACAATCGTCCCACCAATGCACTAAGCATGGGGGAGGCAAAAAGAATCTAAGCATATATTTTTCTCCCCTCGAAGAAAATATAAATTTAGTTTTCAAGGCAGGTCTTCTGACTTATAACCAATTTGCCGAGGCGCCTTCCCGGAAATTTCCAGTGGCAATGTGCTTCGGTATTTTAGGTTAAATACAGCAGCGGGGCTGTGCCGGACTCTAACCGGCTTCCCGTATTAATCCTTTGGGAACCTTAAAAATAATTTAATTATAAAAGATCGAGTAAATTAGATTATCTATCAGTTAAAAAATATTGTCAAGTCAGCAACTTCAAAACCGTGATATAACTTTATCTCCAAAAAGCTTTATACAGCCCGCAATTGCTTCATTCGGTGCCTGCGGGAAAACCATACGATTGCAGAAGTAATTTATGCCAGTTTCTTCTTTGTATTTATTTATTTCTTCGACGCAGTATTCGGGAGTTCCTATCATAAAACGGTCTTCTGCAAGATGTTCAAACAGAGGGTCGTCGATATTCTTTACCTGTTCTCCCCTTATAACAATTTTTATGCCAAGCGTGAAGTAAAATTTATACATGTTGATTATGTATTCTGTGCCGCCTTCAATTGCAGCATCCTGCGTATCTGCAATATAGGTCTCCCTTAAAAGAATATGTTCTATACTATCAGGGTCGTGACCTGCCTCAATGGCGGATTCATTAAACCAACCAAGCGTATCTTTTATCATTGGAGTAGTTCTTCCCGGCCCTATCAACAGGGGTTTGCCGAGCCTTCCAGCCCTTCTTATTGCAGGCTCTTCAAATGCACCAATATAAATGGGCAAAGGTTTCTGAATAGGTTTTGGAGTTACTTCGATGTTTGAAAAATTAAACCTTTTACCTTCATAGGTAAAGGGTTTGTCACCCCATGATTTTTCTATTATATCAATTGCTTCTTCAATCCTTGATGGACGCTGGTTTATGGGAATGTTAAAACCATCAAACTCTTCCTTCCTGTAACCGATAGCCAATCCAAGATCAAAACGCCCGTCTGAAATAATATCTACAGTAGCAGCATCTTCAGCCACCCTGACAGGGTTATGAAGAGTGATGATGAGTGCCCCGGTCCCTATCCTGATAGTGCTCGTGGCATTAGCGAGTGCAGATGCCATAACGAGTGGGGATGAGCAGTAGCCGTCTTCAAGAAAATGATGTTCCGAAATCCATGCAGAGTAAAAACCTGCACCCTCTGCTAATTTAACATTTTCAATTGAGTTTTTATAAAGTTCCCTGTGGGTAACATCGGGTAGGTCTTTATGTGTCTGCATACTAAAAAGTCCCGCGCCAAATTTCATGTTCTGCCTCCAAAGATTAAATATTTAAGAATTAATTATAGCATTATTTTAATTCAGTTGAATCTGCAATTTAAATATGTTTATAATGAATACTATTAAATTCAAGAGGTGATCAAATGGCTAAAGATATAAAATTTGGGCTTTCAGCGCCAATGCCGGGAGCAGATGTGAATGGTTTGATAGAATTTTCAATTAAGGCAGACAAGCTTGGATTCGATACGATCTGGTACCCGGACCATCTTGTATTTGTCGCACCGGGTGCAATAGCCCCTGAAGCCTGGACAGTAGCTGCCGCTGCTGCACCTCAGACTACAAATATACAGCTCGGTACTGTATCTGATCCCCACAGGATGCACCCAGCTGTCTTTGCACAAAGACTGGCAACAGTTGACCAGCTTTCAAAAGGAAGGACAGTATTAACCCTTGGCGTTGGTGAATCCATGAACCTCGATGCATTTGGTATAGAATGGAATAAACCTCTTGGAAAACTTAAAGAATCCATTGATGTAATGAAAATGCTCTGGGAAACTGATGAGCCAATTAATTATGACGGGCAGTTCTACAAACTTGAAGATGCATTCTTGCAGATAAAGCCCTATGAAAGAAACAGCATTCCTTTTTATATAGCAACACACACACCCAAGGGCCTTCAGCTTACAGGTGAACGGGGAGATGGATGGCTACCCCTCGACTTAAATCCGGGTTTATACGAAAGGTATTTAGGAGATATTAAATCTGCTGCAAATAATGCAGACAGGCCACTTGATGATTTTGACCCGGCCCTATGGGTGTTTACATCACTTGGGAAAGATATTGATGAAGCCTATAAAACCCTGGAGCCATTTAAATACGTCCTTATTATGCAGGACCAGCTTTTAAAAGCGGGTTATGACGTGGATATTCCCGAGGAGTACCACGGGATAAACTATTTTAACATTGTGCCAACTGACGAGGAGAAACGTGCCAAGTTCAGGGAACTGGGCCAGCTCTTCCCACGTGAAGCAATTCTGGATTTTACAATTACAGGTGCCAAAAAAGACTGCATAGAAAAAATTGAGAAATATATAGATGCGGGAGTTAGGAACTTTGTACTTTTCTATAGATTTAGCCCGGACCCGGACTTTGCTCTTGAAACATATGCTAAAGAGATAATCCCTTATTTTAAAGGTTAATTATTTTCAATGAACTCGACCCTGTTAAAGTAGATCAGGTTTAAAGGGTCAGGCTCAAGCCCCTTTATAAAAGGTTTTATCATGTTTTGCTGTACCTGGTTAATATAGGGAACAATCGCAACATCCGTTTCAGTAAGAATTTCCTGTGCCTTATTGTAAAGTTCTATTCTTTTATTCAGGTCCTGCTCTTCTGCGGCTGTCTCTACAAGCCTGTCATACTCGGGGTTACACCAGTTTGTGTGGTTGTTTCCGCTACTGCATTCAAAGAGGTTCATAAAATTGTGCGGGTCAGGAAAATCAGCTCCCCAGCTGCCTCTTGAGATTTCAGGGGGGTTTGTTTGCCGCGTTTTTAAATATACTTTCCACTCCTGGTTGTCCAGTTCAACCTCCACTCCAAGATGTTTTTTCCACATGCTTTGAAGCGCTTCTGCAACAATCCTGTTGTTTCCTACATCCGGATAAAGAAATGAAGCATCAGGAAAATTTTTACCATTTGGAAATCCCGCTTCTGATAAAAGATTTTTTGCTTTTTCAGGGTCAAATTTAATCCCAATATCAGGATTATGAGCAAGCATGTTTCTGGGTATCCATGATGTAGCCGGAAACCCCGCACCTTGGATTAAACCCACAATACTCTCACGTTCGATTGTACTGGCAAAAGCCTTTCTTACCTTTGGATTATCAAAAGGTGGTTTCTTAATGTTAAATGCAACATAACTGCCCCTATAGGCTTCTCTTTTGATAAATTCGCCGGTATTTACAAGTCTTGGCACTTCAAGGACCGGGATACTTTTACTGTCCAGAAAATCAAGCTCGCCGCTTTCATAAAGAGCAAGAGCGGAACTTGGGTTTTCGTTCATTATCATTTTTACTTTTTTTACGTTTTTAGGTTTCTGGCCCCAGTATTTTTCGTTTTCCTCGAGAATAATAAAATCATGGTGCTTCCATTTAGTTAATTTGTACGGGCCAATTGTCACAATATTTTCAGGGTCGGTCCAGCTTTGGCCGTGTTCTTTTATAATGTCTTCCCTTAATGGAAAAGTGGACATAAAGGAAACTACGCTTGGGAAATAAGTGGCAGGCCTTTTAAGCTCTACATGAAGGGTCTTATCATCAACGGCCTTAACACCAACCTTCGAAAAATCATCTATCTTTCCTGAATTGTATTCTTCTGCGTTTTTTACATCAAATAAAAAATATGCGTAGTCAGCGGCTGTCTCGGGATTTAGTATCCTGTTCCATGAATATTCAAAGTCCTGTGCCCTTAGCGGGACACCGTCTGACCAGACTACGCCGTCGCGGATTTTAAAAATAAAAGTTTTTCCGTCTTCACTTATTTCCCAGCTTTCTGCAAGGGCGGGTTCCGGTTTATGCTCATGGCTGAATTTTGTAAGCCCGTCCATAATATTGTTCAGAATTGTATAAGAAGTGCTGTCTGTTGCGAGGGAGCCGTCGAGGGAAGGCGGTTCGGTGCCAATATTAATATTGAGTGTATCTTTTTCAGCGATATTAACTTTTTTTGTATTGTTATTGCAGGAGATTATGAGAAAGGACAACAGGAATAAAAAAATAAAAAAGTTTTTCATAATGCCGATTTATCTTAAAGGAAAATATGGTATTGTCCAACTGTTTTAGTAATGGTTATTTTATTTTGGTTATGCCAACAATAAAAGATATCAAAAAAGCTTCGGCCACGCTCAAAAATATAATTCATGAAACGCCGCTTGTATATTCATATGCAATGCAGGAACTAATAGGAGCAAATGTATATTTTAAACTTGAGAACCTTCAAAGGACCGGCTCATTTAAGATCAGGGGGGCATATAACAAACTCTACCAGGTAAGAAATAAAACAAATTCGGTAATTGCTGCTTCAGCTGGAAACCATGCGCAGGGAGTAGCGCTGTCCTCGAGACTGCTGGGTATAAAAGCAAAAGTTATAATGCCGGAAGGTACTCCAATAAACAAAATGCTTGCAGTGAAACATTATGGAGGAGAAGTTTTGCTACGCGGGGCTAATTTCGATGAATCACTAAAGTATGCACTGGAGGATTCTGAAAAAGAAAAGTCCACTTTTATTCATGCTTTTAATGACAAAGATGTAATTGCGGGGCAGGGTACAATCGGCCTAGAGATACTCAGAAACCTTAAAAATATTGATGCTGTGTTTGTTCCTATAGGAGGGGGGGGATTAATATCGGGAATTGCGATTGCATTAAAGGAAGCAAACCCAAGAATAAAGATATTTGGTATTCAGGCCGAAAATATCCCCTCGATGGTCGAGGCTCTAAAGAAGAAAAGGCCCGTTGAGGTCCCTTCAAAATCAACTCTTGCTGATGGTATTGCGGTTAAAAAAGCAGGAGATATTACATTAGAAATAGTAAACAAATATGTTGACGATGTATTTACCGTAAACGAAGATGAGATTGAAGATTCACTCCTGATACTGGCAAGTAAAAAAAGGCTTGTTGTTGAAGGATGTGGTGGTGTGGGCCTTGCAGGCCTTATGAAAAGACATAAGAAGTTTAAGAATAAAAATGTTGTAGTCCTTATCAGCGGAGGGAATATAGATATAAATATTCTATCTAAGATAATAGAAAGGGGCCTCAAAAAGCAGGGAAGGCTAATGCGTATGGACCTTGAATTGCCTGATATCCCGGGGGCACTTGGTGTACTATCAACTTTAATAGGGGGCCTAAGGGGTAATATTATCCATATTCTTCACGACAGGATGACAGAGGGCCTTGCCCTTAACAGGGCAATTGTGGAAATAACCCTGGAAACAAGAAATAAGGAACATCAGAAAAAAATTGCGAGTGTTTTAAAAAGAAACGGTTACAAGATTATTAATATTGCCTGATTACTCTTCACTTAGTACTACAAGGAGGGCTTTTGCTTCCACTGCATCTCCTTCACTTATTTTAATGGATTTAATCTTTCCAGCCTGAAGTGCTTTTAGCTCGCTTTCCATTTTCATGGCTTCAACTACAACTACGGCTTCACCTTCTGCGACCTCATCGCCCTCACTCTTCAGTATCTTTACAACACGGCTAGGCATTGGGGAAATTATCTCAAGCCCGCTGCCCATTCCACCTGACTTTGAAAGTTCCCGGTCAGAAATTGCTTCGAACTCGTAAAGGTTGCCGGCATGAAATACCTGTACCTGTTTGCCCTGCTTAAATGTGCCTATGGTAAATGACTTGCCGTTAATAATAATAGAATAAAGGTTGTCATCAAGCCTGGTGTATTCGACGGGGTATTCCTTGTCGTTGATCTGAACGACAATATTATTGTCTTCGTTTTCTATATTTACTTTGTATATCTGGTTATCTAGTTTAAAACTGTAAGTCATATTAAGGGGTTCCTCGATACGCCGAATCTTCTTGCAAGTAATTTCCAGTTTGAAGCGGATTTGCTATTCCCGTTATTTGTTTCAGGTACTGCATGTTCCATTGTAACAGCTGCAGCAATCAGTGCGGGATCAATATCCGGGGACTCTCCCTTGAGCAGTTCAGGATGCCTTTCAATATATCCGGTATCAATCTTAGCCTGGTTAAACTCTTCTTCTGCCATTACCCTAATCAAGAAACCGATATTAGTTCTTACACCTAATACCACGTATTCACTAAGTGCCGAAACCATTTTTTTTACAGCATCATCACGGGTTTCTCCCCATGTAATCAGCTTTGAAAGCATAGGGTCATAAAATGATGTAACTTCATAGCCGCTGTATATCGATGAGTCGTCCCTCACTCCCGGCCCTGTAGGGGCTTTAATATAGTGGAGTGTCCCCGGAGAAGGCATGAAATTTGATGATGGGTCTTCAGCATATACCCTACATTCAAGAGCATGCCCGTTTATTTTTAGCTCACTCTGTTTAAAGGGTAGTTTTTCACCATAAGCAATTCTTATCATCCATTTTACAATATCGATACCTGTAATCATTTCTGATACAGGGTGCTCAACCTGGATCCTCGTATTCATTTCGAGAAAGTAAAAGTTCTGTTTCTGGTCCATAATAAACTCTACAGTTCCGGCGCCCTGGTAATTTACAGCCTTTGCTATTCTGACAGCTGTATCACCCATTTTTTTTCTGGTTTTTTCCGTCAAGTATGCCGAAGGTGCTTCTTCAATAACCTTCTGGTGCCTTCTCTGGATTGAACACTCTCTTTCAAAGAGGTGAAGAACTTTTCCGTGAGAATCAGCTAGTATCTGAAATTCAATATGCCGAGGCTGTTCGACAAAACGTTCAACAAATACAGAATCATCTCCAAAGGCAGAAAGTGCCTCACTCTTTGCCATCCTGAGGGAGCTTTCAAACTCATCTTTTTCCCTTACAAGCCTCATGCCTTTACCACCACCACCAGCGGAAGCTTTTATCATTACCGGGTAACCAATTTCCTCAGCTACTAGCGCTGCTTCAACATCGGTTACTGCTCCATCTGATCCGGGTACAAGTGGTACCTTAGCTTCCTTTGCAATTTTCCGTGCGGTGATTTTATCGCCCATAAGGCGGATTGCTTCTGATGTAGGTCCTATAAATACAATGCCTTCCTTTTCACATAGTTCAGCAAAGGAATCATTTTCAGAAAGGAATCCAAAGCCGGGATGAATGGCCTGTGCCCCTGATTTTTTTGCAACTTCAATTATTTTTTCTTTTACAAGGTAACTTTCGGCCGGTTTGGGCGGCCCGATATGATATGCTTCATCCGCAAGGGCCACATGAAGTGAGTTTCTGTCGGCATCGGAATAGACCGCAACAGTCTTTGCCCCAAGTTCCTTGCATGCTCTTATTATACGTACGGCGATTTCGCCTCTGTTAGCTATTAATATTTTCTCAAACATCTTTTACCTCAAAATTAAAGCGGGATATTCCCATGTTTTTTAGGTGGGTTAGTCTGTCTTTTCCCATCCAGCATATCCAGCGCAAGCGCAATCCTGTGCCTTGTGTCCTCGGGTTTTATGATTTCATCAATATAACCAAGGTCTGCAGCCCTGTAAGGGTTGGCAAAGTTCTTCTTGTATTCATCAATTAATTTTAATCTTTCTGCATCCGGATCATCGGCCCCGGCGATCTGTCCCTTAAAAACAATATTTACAGCACCGTCCGACCCCATAACCGCAATTTCCGCGGTTGGATAAGCAAGGTTGATATCACCCCTGATATGCTTTGAGGACATTACATCGTATGCACCGCCGTATGCCTTTCTTGTGATAATTGTGACCCTTGGTACTGTTGACTCACAGTATGCATAAAGTAGTTTTGCACCGTGCCTTATTATTCCGCCCCATTCCTGTTCAGTGCCGGGTAAAAATCCGGGCACATCCACGAATGTAACAATTGGAATATTAAAACAGTCACAAAACCTGACAAACCTCCCGGCTTTTACTGATGCGTCTATATCAAGGCAACCTGCTAAGACCATAGGCTGATTACCTACAATACCAACTGACCTGCCGTCTATTCTGGCAAAACCAACAACAATGTTCTGAGCATAATGTTCCTGAATTTCAAAGAAATAGTTATCATCGACAATTTTATTTATTACTTTTTTTATGTCGTACGGCTTGTTTGGGTTTAACGGGACTATTTCCCTAAGGCTTTCTTCTTTCCTGTCAATCGGATCATCACATGGCACCCTTGGAGGGTCTTCCATATTATTAGAAGGCAGGAAGCTAAGAAGTTCTTTTATGATTGAAATTGAGTCTTCATCGTTTTCTGCGGCAAAGTGTGCAACGCCACTTTTGGAGTTGTGGACCATTGCACCGCCAAGGTCCTCTGAAGAGACATCTTCATGAGTAACTGCTTTTATTACATCCGGCCCTGTTATAAACATGTAACTGGTGTCTTTTGACATGACAGTAAAATCGTTCATGACCGGAGAATAAACCGCCCCACCTGCACATGGCCCCATTACCCCGGCTATCTGCGGCACTACCCCTGAAGCCAGGACGTTTCTTAAAAATATGTCTGCATATGCTCCCAGGCTTTCAACTCCTTCCTGAATCCTTGCACCGCCTGAATCATTAAGTCCGATTACAGGTGCACCAACTTCCATTGCTTTTTCCATTATTTTGCAGATCTTTTTACCATGAGCAAGGCCAAGTGAACCACCAAATACGGTAAAGTCCTGTGAATAAATAAAGACCTGCCTGCCTTCGACTTTTCCGTAGCCGGTAACAACACCATCACCAAGAAATTTTTTGTCACTCATTCCAAAATCGTCGCATTTGTGTACTACGAATTTATCAAGTTCAACAAAACTGTTTTTATCCAGGAGTAAGTCTATTCTTTCCCTTGCAGTAAGTTTTCCAAGATCATGCTGCCGCTTGATTCTGGCTTCACCACCGCCAAGTTCAGCTTCTTTTTCTTTTTGTTCTAGAAATTCAATTTTTTCCTTCATACATGTGACTCCTGATGAAATGTTGCATTAAATGATACTATTCTTATAAACAATTATTCTGAAGTATTGTTTTTGAAATGTAACTTTAAAAATCCAGTCAAATATAACATAACGATTAAAAAATATAAAACATATTAATAATTTAGATGTTTTTAAGGTTTTAAGTCAACTTGTCCCATAATTCCCTGACCTGCTCACGAGTGTTTACTAAATCCTGATTGTTGTCGATAATGTAATCTGCATGTTTTATTTTTTCATTGTTAGTAAGCTGTGAATTAATACGGGCATTTATCTGCTCCTTGGAAAGATCTCCCCTTCCTTCCAACCTTTTTTTCTGTGTTTCTTCGTCTATCGAGACAACTATTAATTTGTCTATTAATTTTATTAAACCTTTTTTCTCCAGAATAAGCGCTGCTTCTAAAATTATAATTTCAGTCCCTTTTTCTCTATATTCCTCGATTGTACTATTTATTTCATTAAATATCATAGGGTGAATTATGCTGTTTAAGAGTCCTCTCTTTTCGTCACTGTTGAATACAATTTCCGCTACAAATGTTCTGTTTAAACTGCCGTCGGGGTTAAGAATGTTCTCACCAAAGGCTACTGTAAGCTCTTTAAGGGCAGGAGTTCCCGGTTCTACAACTTGTCTTGAGACCTGGTCGGCATCTATCACTATCGCGCCAAGTTTTTCGAAAAAACATGAAACAGTTGATTTTCCGGAGCCTATGCTTCCTGTTAGTCCTATTACTTTCATCTTTATAAATTATGATTATAAGTAATATTTAATCAAATATTTGAGTATATATTTAAAATTAATTTAAAATATTATTGTTTTTGCTGAAATGGAGGCCACATGAGTTTTTCTACACCCGATCTTTGCGATGATTTCCCCGAACTTGTAAGAGTAGTAGAGCCGATGTTTATTAATTTTGGCGGGACAGCCACCTTTGGCGGTGAGATAATTACCGTTAAATGCTTTGAGGACAATTCGCTTGTGAAGGAGAATGCTTCTAAGCCAGGTTACGGAAAAGTGATGGTTGTTGACGGCGGCGGCTCGCTCAGGCGTGCACTACTCGGTGATCTGATAGCAAAAGATGCTGTAAAAAACGGGTGGGAGGGATTTATCATTTATGGATGTATACGTGATGTAGATATTATCAACAGGCTTGATGTTGGCGTCCATGCACTTGATACGGTACCTCTTAAAACTGAAAAAAAGGGTATCGGCGAACTCAATATAGCAGTTACTTTCGGCGGTGTAACATTCAGGCCGGGTGAATATGTATATGCTGATAATAATGGCGTGATAGTATCTAAAGAAAAATTGTTGACCACAGATTAAATAAAATCGATTGCTTTCTGGATCCTGCTAATAACTTTTTCTTTTCCAAGGATTTCGATAACTTCTCCAATACCCGGGCTTACTGTGCCACCGGTAAGGGCAACCCGCATTGGCTGTGCGATCTTTCCGAATTTTAGATCGAGTTCTACCACTACTTCTTCCAGGGCTTTTTGTATATTGTCATAGGTAAAGTTTTCAACAGAACCCAGTTTTTCCATTAAAGCCTTCAGAATGGGTTTCGTATCTTCAGTCAGAAACTTATTTTTTGCCTTCTCTTCATATTCTGTAACTTCATTGTAAAAATATGAGGACTGGCTCACAAAATCATTAAGAGTTTTAGAACGTTCCCTAAGCTGTTCAATGATCATTAGCAATTTGTTGTCATATTCTGCGTTAAATCCATTTTTATTCATAAGCGGCAAAATAAGCTGGGCAATTTCTTTCGCAGGTTTTTCCTTTATGTAATGAGCATTTAGCCACTGGAGTTTCTCAGGATTGAATACAGCAGGGGATTTGCCAACGTTATCAAGCGTAAATTTTTCAATTAGTTCTTCTTTTGAGAAAATTTCCTCATCACCGTATGACCAGCCAAGCCTTGTAAGATAATTTATCATTGCTTCGGGCAAATAACCGTCATCCCTGTATGCTTCAACTGAAGTTGCCCCGTGGCGTTTGCTGAGTTTTGTCTTATCTGCACCATGGATCATGGATACATGGGCAAATTTTGGAATATTTAGTCCAAGGGCATCATATATTAATCGCTGTTTTGGTGTATTTATCAGGTGGTCATCACCGCGAATTATATGTGTAAGTTCCATAAGGGCATCATCAATAACAACTGCAAAATTATATGTGGAAAAACCATCCATCCTTAAAATAACAAAGTCGTCGATTTCTTTTGCATTAAAACTTATCTTTCCCCTTAATATATCATGGACTTCTATTTCACCTGTATCAGGGGTAAGTATTCTTATGGAGTAGGGTTTATCGGGCCCGGCATTTTCATTAGCCCATTCACGCTTATACTGGAAAAATTCTCCTTTTTCCTGGGCTTCTTTTCTTTTCTCGGCAAGCTCCTCCGGAGTAACATAGCATTTATACGCTTTTCCTGAACCCAGCATTTTATTTGCATATTCCTTGTATATTTCCAGTCTTTCAGACTGCTTTATCGGGGTGCCGTCCCAGTCAAGTCCCAACCATTTCATAGAATCATAAATTTCATTAAGTGAATCTTCAGTAGATCTTGCCTGATCGGTATCTTCTATTCTGAGTACGAATTCTCCGCCATGATGACGGGCAAAAAGCCAGTTGAATATAGCGGTCCTTGCTCCACCAAGATGGAGTGAGCCTGTGGGGCTGGGTGCAAATCTTGTTTTTACTGACATCGGAAATAAAGTAAATAAAGTTTAAGGAGTGTCAATTATTAATTCAAAAGCGCGTCGAGCTTTTTTGACCTTTCGAGCGAAACCAGCTGGTCGTAGCCACCAATGAGTTCATCACCAATAAGGATTATTGGCACTGTCCTCCAATTAAACATTTGCATTGTTTCAAGCTTTTTTTCAGGGTTTTTATCCAGATTGACTTCATCGTATTCGACACCCTTGCTATCAAGCAACTGTTTAGCTCTAATGCAATACGGGCAGTAGCTACTGGTATATATTTGTACTTTATTCATGGAAATTTATGATGCTTGGTTTTTACAATAGATTCAAGTATTCTTGACACCTACTTTATTAAAAAATGGTGCACACAAACAATTTTACCTGAAAATTATGTATACCCGTTTACTTATTCTGCCTATTTTTCTTGCCGCCGTTATGACTATTAGTTCATGTTCGGCATTTCAATTTGCAAAAATTTATACTTCCTCTGAACCAGGAAGTGGGCAGCTAAATGGAGATATATATAAATCGGATCTGACAAGTTACCGGATTGGTAACCTTGGCGATAACTGGAAATGGGTGAATATCGATTACGGGGACCTTTTTTATACAAACAATAAAAAAACTTCGGCAATCACGGTAAATTCCTCATGTGGCCCAAATAAAGCCAAATACAGCCTGTCCGCACTGGCAGGGTCTTTGTTAATCGGTGTTAAAGGGAAGAAACTAATTGAAAGGGAATTGATCAAGGTAGATGAAGAGGATGCTTTATTCTCATTATATGATGCAAAATTTGAAGGTGATGATATTAAATTAGCAACCGTGGTATTTAAAAAAGGGCAGTGTGTTTATGATTTTAGCTATTTGAATATTAACAATGAATTTGATACTTACCTAAAAGAATTTGTTAAATTTATTTCAGAATTCAGGGTACTGGACTAAACAATGACCAACCTGTTATATAAAATAGGCGCATTTTGCATCAATTCATTATTAACCGTTGGGGAAGTAACAGTTTTTTGCTACAGGGCATTAGCCATAACACTGAAACCCCCATATGATTACAAACTGATATCTGAGCAGGTCTATGAGATTGGGGTTAAATCTATACTGATTGTAATTGTTTCTGCACTGTCAATAGGGATGGTAATGGTTGTCCAGCTGTCCTGGGGTTTTGCCTGGTTTGGAGCAAAAGGACTTGTTGGCCCAGTGGTGACACTGTCATTTGTAAGGGAACTCGGCCCGGTTGTAACTTCACTCCTTGTTGGGGGAAGGGTTGGTTCGGGTATCACAGCAGAGATTGGCGCCATGAATGTTACAGAGCAGATAGATGCTATAAAAACACTTGGAGCAGACCCGATAAAAAAACTTGTAGCGCCGAGAATCTGGGCCGCGATGATCTCATTTCCCCTGCTCGCTATTATTTCCAACCTTGCAGGCATTTTTGGCGCCATGATTATTTCATCAATAGATCTTGATATAGGGCCGCAACTGTTTTTAACATCAACACGGGAGTGGGTTGGGGTCGATGATTTTATAAGTGGTATTTCAAAAACGTTTTTCTTCGGTTTAATTGTTGTTTTTACCGGATGTTATATTGGTATGAATGCCGGGGGAGGTACGCAGGGAGTTGGACGGGCAACAACCCGTACTGTGGTAGTATCATTATTATTGATTATAATTTCTGATTTTCTATTATCTAAATTGTTTGTAATTTTACTTTACGGAGGAGTTACATAATTGTCTTTATCTGAAAACAGTGGTTCTAAAATGAAGCCAAGATTATTAATGGGCCCTGGCCCCAGTAATGTAAGCCAGAGAGTTTATGACGCCCTTGCCACACCTATAATCGGACACCTTGACCCTGAATTTCTGGACATTATGGATGAAACTGTCCAGATGCTGAGAGAAATATTCGGGACTGAGAACAGGCTTACTATCCCGGTTTCAGGGACCGGAAGTTCCGGCATGGAAGCAGGTTTTGTAAATGTATTGGAAAAGGGAGATAAGGTTGTAATAGGTGTAAATGGAGTATTTGGTGAGAGGATGACAGATGTTGCATCCAGATATGGTGCCGAAGTGATAAGGATTGAGGAAGAATGGGGCAGGATTATAGAACCAGCAAGAATAATAGATGTATTAAAAAAACATCCTGATACAAAGATGGTTGCCATAGTCCACGCTGAAACATCAACCGGGGCTAAGCAGCCTATTGAAGAAATTGGTTCCTACGTAAAGCAGACTGATACGCTTCTGCTTGTAGATGCCGTTACATCGCTTGCCGGGTGTGAACTTAAAATTGACGAATGGAATATAGATATATGTTACAGCGGAACACAGAAGTGCCTTAGTGTGCCGCCCGGACTTTCTCCGGTAACATTCAGTGATAAGGCAGTTGATGTTATAGAAGCCAGAGGTTCCAAAATTGAGAGCTGGTATCTTGACCTGTCCATGATAAGAAAATACTGGGGCAGTGAAAGGGTTTATCATCATACGGCCCCTATTTCTATGATTTATGCACTTAGGGAAGGACTTAGGATTATTCTGGAAGAAGGACTTGAAGACCGTTATAAAAGACACCAGATGGTTGGAGACTATTTTGTAGAAGAAATAAGCAAGCTCGGATTTAATTTATTTGCCCAGGAAGGACACAGGCTGCCTATGCTTGTTTCAGTAATACTCCCCGAGGGTATTGATGATGACATGGTAAGAACAAAGCTGCTCCGGGAACATGGGATTGAAATTGGTGTTGGCCTTGGTAAAACAAGGGGTAAAATATGGAGAATAGGTTTAATGGGCGAATCATGTACAAAGGGGAATGTAGATATTTTTATAAGTGCATTAAAAGAAATAATAACCTAGCATTTATTAAGGTAATTGATGTATAAAAAGCAATATAGATACATCTTGACATTATATTAGATTTTGGTAGAATGACACACCTTATTGTTAAGGAAAATAGTATGAAATCATATATGGCAAAAAACGAAGAAGCAGACCAAAAATGGTTTATAATTGATGCTGAAGGTAAGACTGTTGGCAGGCTTGCTACGAAAGTTGCAACGTTGCTCAGGGGTAAAGGAAAACCACAATTCACTCCTCACGCTGATATTGGTGATTTTGTTGTTGTTATTAATGCTGAAAAAGTGAATTTTACGGGTAATAAATGGAGCCAAAAAACTTATTACTGGCATACGTCTTTTCCAGGTGGTTTGAAATCAATTACAGCTGAAAAATTAAAAGAGAAAGAACCAGAAGAAATTTTAAGAAAAGCTGTTTGGGGTATGCTGCCGAAATCTAAATGGCAGAAAACTTTAATAAACAGATTAAAAGTATATGCGGGTGAATCACACCCTCATTTGGCTCAACAGCCAGAGGCACTGGAGGTTTAATTAATTGTCTGAAACTTTATTTAACGGAACTGGACGTAGAAAAACATCAGTAGCCAGGGTTTGGTTAAGACCGGGCAAAGGCAGTTTTAAGATTAACAACAGGGAACTTAACGAATATTTTCCTCGTGAATCATGGCAGATACAAGTCAGGGAGCCCCTTGAATTAACAGAAACTGACGGACAGTACGATATACTTGTAAATGTTCAGGGTGGTGGTTTAACAGGACAGGCCGGAGCAGTCAGACACGGACTTTCCAGGGCGTTGCTTCAATCCAATGACACACTTCGTAAGAAACTAAAAGTTGCCGGATTACTAAGACGTGACTCAAGAATGGTTGAGAGTAAGAAATACGGTAAAAGAAAAGCAAGAAGAGGACAACAGTTCTCAAAGAGGTAATTTCTTCTTGTCGAAAATTTCTAAAAAAACAGATTCACCTGAAATTAAAATTGCTTCCCACAAGGGAAAACTCGGTGTATTGCTTCCCGGAATGAGTGGTGCTGTAAGCACGACTTTTATTGCCGGTGTTGAAGCTATAAAAAAGGGTATAGGAAGGCCTATAGGGTCTCTGACCCAGATGGGTACAATACGCCTTGGCAAAAGAACTGATAAAAAATCCCCGTTAATAAAAGATTTTATAGGTTTAGCTGATATAAAAAACATAGTTTTTGGCGGATGGGATATATATCCTGACAACTGTTATGATGCAGCTATAAAAGCGGGTGTACTTAAAAGCGATCTATTAGATAAATTAAAACCGACTCTTAAAAAATCCTCACCGATGAAGGCTGTTTTCAGTCAACAGTATGTAAAAAATCTTTCAGGGAACTCATGTTAAAAAAGGCAAGACTAAAATGGGACCTTGCCCAGCAACTAATAAAAGATATAAATAAGTTTAAAAAAGATAATAAATTAGACCGCCTTGTAATGCTTTGGTGCGGAAGTACTGAAGTGTTTCTCAAAACAACCAAGGTGCACAGCACATTAAAAAGTTTTGAGCAGGGACTCAAAAAGAACAGCAAAGATATACCGCCTAGTATGATTTATGCATATGCTGCAATTAAATGTGGTATTCCATATGGAAACGGTGCCCCTAACCTATCAGCTGATGTCCCGGCACTTGAAGAACTTGCAATAGAAAACAAAGTGCCGTTAGCAGGTAAAGATTTTAAGACTGGGCAGACACTTATGAAAACTATTCTTGCTCCGGGTTTTAAGAGCAGGCTACTTGGGATAAATGGCTGGTTTTCAACTAACATTCTTGGAAACAGGGATGGTGAAGTACTGGATGACCCATGGTCATTTAAGACCAAGGAAGAAAGTAAGCTTAGTGTGCTGGATTCAATCTTTCAGCCACATCTTTATCCCGCACTTTATTCTGATTTTTACCACAAGGTTAGGATTAATTATTATCCGCCTAGGGGTGATGAAAAAGAAGCATGGGATAATATAGATATTTTTGGATGGCTTGATTACCCAATGCAGATAAAAATTAATTTTCTTTGCAGAGACAGTATTCTTGCAGCGCCGATTGTACTTGACCTTGTATTATTTCTGGACCTTGCAAAACGTGCAGAAATGTTTGGTATACAGGAATGGCTTTCATTCTATTTTAAAAGTCCGATGGTTAAAAGAGGGCTTTACCCAGAGCATGACCTGTTCATTCAGCATATGAAGCTGAAGAACACACTCCGTTTTTTAAAAGGCGAGAACCTGATTACTCACCTTGGCCTTGATTACTACGATTAAAAAAAACAGTTCTTTCTTTTATTCTTCTATTAATGTCTTTGATGTGGTATTACCCTTAATTTAGTACTTGTCATTTCTTACCATTTATTAATAAAGTATTTTAATTCTAAATATTAATCTTTATAGTAGTAATTATGTTTTATATTGCTCTTAAATTTATAATCACTGCGGGTGTAGTTGTAGGTGTATCGGAAATAGCAAAAAGGTCCAGTTATTTTGCCGCTATGCTTGCGGCACTCCCGTTAACCTCGATACTGGCAATGGTATGGATCTATGTGGACACTAAAGATTCTGAAAAGATAGTAGATTTGTCCTACGGGATATTTTGGCTGGTTCTGCCAACTCTGCTGTTCTTTATATTACTGCCTGCACTTCTGAAAAATCATATGGGATTTTGGCCCTCATTGGTAATTTCAATGGCTGTAATGGTAGTTTTCTACCTGTTGTTTGCTTTTTTTGGTAAACGTCTAGGACTGCCTCTATAAACTAAATACCTGGTATCAGTGGTACGCCGCATCCACATCCGGATAGTATTATAGTTACAGCTACAAGCAGTAGTAAACCTGGTTTAATAAAATTCATAGGCTATTTTGTGGGAATTATAATAAATTATTTTGTTACAGGTGACTGAACCCTGTATCCTTTTTCTGTCATTATATACGCGGCACTTCCGCCTGCAACAGCACCTGCTACAAGAGCTACACAACTGCTTCCAAGAAGAGCAACACATATAACGATTGGTATAACAAGATTTTTTAATTTCATTATTCAGACCTAATAAGTTTTGGGCATTAGTATACTAAAAGAATTCGGGATTCAAAGTGATTTGTTAATCATGGACTGCATGTTTCACACTGCTCACAGTTTTCATTTGGCCAGTCACCGCCTACGAGGTTGCCATTTTCATCCAGTTTGAATTTGCAGCAATCGATGAAGTGCTGCTTTATCATTTCTTTGCCTCTTAGTATCCTGGATTTAGCAGCGGGTAGAGATATTTTAAGTTTTTCAGCAACATCTTTTTGTTTCATTCCTCCGAGTTCGCTGAGTTCGACTGTTTGCCTGTACTTTTCGGGAAGTATACTAACAAAGGATTTAAGGCATGTTTTAATTTCGCAGTACAAATCGCCTTTAGGTGGAATGTCCTGTGGTATTAACTCTTCATTAAATTCAATTTGCCTGTTTCTTCCGGCATTCCTGTAGTAATCAATAATTGTATTCCGAGCTATACGGTAGATCCAGGGTGGGAGCTTTTCCTTGTCTGAAAGGTTTTCTATATTTTTATGTATTTTTATAAAAACATTCTGTAGGATGTCTTCGGTTTCAACTTTACTGTTAACTCTTTTATAAATAAAAGAGTAGAGCTGCTGATTAAAATTGTCCCATACTTCTTCAGTGGAATAATTCATTGTAATGGATAGTTCGGGTATATAGATAGAAATTTTAGATTTCTCGCCCCGCTCGAAAGGACAAACTAGGTCATCTCGAATGAAGGTGAGAGATCTATTATTTATACTTTTTCAAAATCAATTGTTATTTACTGCAGCCGCATGAACAGTTACAAACACCGTTTGCACAGTCACAGCCTTCGCACTTACAGTTTTCATCACATTTGCAATCCGCACAGTCACACTTCTTTTCTATAATATGTTTCTTCATTATTAGCTCCTTTTATGTTTTTTTATTACCCAATAATATATTTTACCTATAAAGACGGGGGAGTATGTAAAAAGATGCAAAAGATCTAAATTGAGAACAAAGTGAAGCAATCCCAAATTATTGTCATTCCCATGAAAACGGAAATCCAAGACTATTTGCCTGTCATTGCGAGGAACAAAGTAACGAAGCAATCTCCTGTTTACAGTTGCGAGATCGCCACGCCTTCGGCTCGCGATGACAGGAATGTTCTTTTAAGAGATGTTCGAAATGAAATAATAAAAAAAGGGAACACAAATTGTATTCCCTTTTAATAATTTAGATTTTAGATTTTGTTTTACTGGCTTCTCAGGAAGCTTTCAAGATGGTCCTTAATATTGGAGTTTGCAAGTTTTCCAAGAGCTGCCTTTTCTATTTGCCTTATTCTTTCCCTTGTGAGGTTAAACCTTTTTCCTATCTCATCAAGGGTATAAGTGCTCTGGCGGTCAATACCAAATCTGAGCCTTATTATCTCTTCTTCTCTTTCGTTTAGTAGTAACAGGGCTTCTTTCAACTTCTCCGCAAGTGAGGCCTTGGCAATTACAGAATCTGGAATCATGGCTTCTTTATCAGAAACTGAATCCAGCAGAGTTGTTTTTTCTCCATCAAGTACAGGTGTATCAAGGCTTATTGCATCATTTGTAGAATTCAGAATTCTTTTTACTACTTCTACAGAAATTCCGGACTCCTCTGCAATTTCCTGAGGTGTGGGCTTTCTCCCCATCTCTTTAGCAAGCTTAGCACTTGTTTTGTAGACGCGGTTTGCCTGTTCCAAAAGATAGACGGGAACTTTAATAGTTCTTGTCTGTCCCTGGAGTGCTCTAAGAATTGCCTGGTGAATCCACCATGAAGCATAAGTAGAAAATTTATAACCCTTCGTGTGGTCAAACCTTTCTACTGCCCTCATGAGTCCCAGGTTTCCTTCCTGAATGAGATCAGGCAGAGGAAGTCCCCTGCTCATATATCTTCTTGAAATTGTGATTACCAATCTTAAATTAGCTTTTACAAATCTTTGTTTTAGTCTTTGTGCCCATTCAAAAAAAACTTTAGTGAATGCTGAGAGACATTCAATTCTTTTATTCAGAACTTTTAACTTGGCCGGATTTTTACGAATTCTTGATTTCATTGCCTTTAGCTGAGTAACAAATGAATTCAGTTCTCTGGCTTTAGCTTCGCATTTTTTTATTTTTGCCGAAATTTCCACTTCCTGCTTTGCAGTAAACAGAGGTTCCACTGCCATATCCTTAAAATAGACATAAAGAAGCCTGAGTTGTTCATCAGGAACCCACTCGTCTTCCTCCTCCTCTTTTTTTGCGGCTTCAATACTACTTTCGTCAACTTCAATTAATCCATCTTCAATGTCAGCATCGGCGCCGTCATCGCCAACAAAAGGCTCAAAATCTTCAACTTTTGATTTATTTTCACTCATATCTTTATATTCGACTTCCATTTTTTTTTACTCTCGCGAGCATATTAATACTTTCTCAACTTCAAAGCATAATATAATCAGTGCTTATATGATAAAATGGCTGGATAAAGGAAAAACAACTTGTTATCTATCCTCATCTAAACATGATTATAACAAATAATTATAACCAGCCTTCCGGTTGCCGTCTGATTTATTTTGCGGAGCTAAAGTTTAGTACTACCTGATTCCAGTTAACAACATTCCACCATGAATTAACATAATCAGGTCTCCTGTTTTGATAATTTAAATAATAAGCATGCTCCCAGACATCAAGTCCAAGTACAGGTTTTAAACCATCAGAAATCGGATTGTCCTGATTTGGGGTTGATGTGACTACTAAGTCGCCGTTATTATCAACACAGAGCCAGGCCCATCCACTGCCAAATCGTGTTGCAGCAGCTTTTGAGAACTGGTCTTTAAAGTTGTCAAAACTTCCGAAAGCACTATTTATTGCATCAGCCAATTCGCCTTCAGGGGTTCCACCACCATCGGGACCCATGCATGGCCAAAAAAGACTGTGATTTGCATGTCCACCACCATTGTTACGGACTGCATTTCTGATGTTTTCGGGTATTGAATTTAAATCTGAGACCAGGTCTTCAACAGATTTTTCCTGAAGCTCAGGATGATTTTCAAGAGCAGCATTAAGGTTATTGACATAACCCTGGTGATGTTTTCCATGATGAATTTCCATGGTTTTGGCGTCTATACTCGGCTCTAAGGCATCATAGCTGTATGGTAAATCGGGTAATACGTGTGCCATTAATTATAACCTCACTAAATTGTTAATATTATTACAAGTTCTTAGATAATTACTAATGAATAAAGATTCATTACCTATTGAACCTACTAAGTCTAACTCCATTATAGGTTAGTGTAAATAGATAAATTACCTATTTATAAAATGATTTAAAATAAATGATATTTCTTCAATTTTTATTAAATATGAGTAAAGTAAATATCCGGAACTCAATTTTTAGATATGGATAAAAAGAAAATCATAGAATTAATAAATGTACATAAAACTTTTGGTCAAAAAGTTGTACATAATGGTGTGGACCTGGATATATTTGAAGGCGAAAAAATTACCGTGCTTGGCGGCAGTGGTTCAGGTAAAAGTGTTCTCCTAAAAGAAATAAACGGACTGTTGAGTCCCGATAGCGGTAAAGTGGTCATAGATGGCGGTGACATAACAACTATGCCTGAGAGTGAACTCATAAATGTAAGAAAAAATATCGGTATGCTTTTCCAGGGGTCGGCACTATTTGATTCTTTGCCTGTATGGGACAATGTTGCATATACACTGGTTGAGAATTCTTCTCTAAGCAAAGAGGAAATAGACAAGGTTGTTAAAAAGAAACTTGCACTTGTAGGACTTCCTGATATTGAAGATAAAATGCCCGGAGATCTTAGCGGCGGAATGAAAAAAAGAGTAGGTCTTGCGCGTGCTTTAGCCAAAACGCCAAAAATTCTGCTCTACGATGAACCTACAACCGGACTTGATCCGCCTAATATTATCCGTATCAATGATCTTATTATTGATATGAATAAGAAATTTAATATTACGAGTGTAATTATTACACACGATATAGAAAGTGCTTTTGCAGTCTCTGACAGGATTGCCTTCTTACATGATGGTAAGATAGTGTTTGTTGGTTCCGTTGAAGATGCTAAAAATACCGACAATAAAGAATTGCACAACTTTATTAACGGGGTCATGGAAGAAGAGCTGCAGTTTGCATGATATCATCCCTGCTAATACACACAATTTACTTTCTACAGAATTTTATACACTCAAAACTGTTTAATGGATAAAAATAGTAATAGGACAATAGGATTACTTGGAGCTACCGGAGTTGGAGTCGGTGGTATCGTTGGTGGAGGAATATTAGCATTAAGCGGTATAGCTTTCGCCACATCGGGGCCGAGTGCTATCCTGGCATTTTTCTTAAACGGTGTTATTGCGATGATCGTAGCTTTAAGCTACGCTGAGATGTCTTCGACCTTTCCCGAATCTGGAGGAACTTACCTTTTCTCAAAAAAGGTTTTATCCATTGAATCAGCCTTTGCCGTCGGCTGGGTCGTATGGCTTGCATCAATTCTAGCAGCTGTTTTGTATGCAATAGGGTTTGCTTCGTTTACCGTAATTGTAATTAATGTGATTTGGGAAGAGTTTATCGGCGATCCACCGGGCTGGTTATCTTCAGTACTGATTATCAACCTGTTTGCAGTTGTTGCAACCTTGTTTTACACGTTTACTTTATCAAAAAAAAGAGGTGGTGGTGGAGGCTTTGTAAATATCGGGAAATTAATAATTTTTTCGATATTGATTGCTGCCGGTTTCTTCGTACTTATTAAGAAAAGCCCGGGCGAGATAACAGGCACCCTGCACCCTTTCTTCTCAAATGGATTTACCGGCCTGTTGATAGCGATGGGATATACATTTGTTGCAATGCATGGCTTTGACCTCATTGCAGCTGTAGGTGGGGAGATTAAAAATCCCGAAAAGAATATTCCAAGGTCAATGTTACTGTCACTGGGAATTTCACTTCTAATATATATTCCCCTGCTGTTTATAATTGCAACTGTTGGCGTGAGCAGCGGGCAGACCATTGCTTCTATGGGTTCAAATTATCTTGAGGAGATTGTTGCAGTTAGTGCAAAAAATTACATGGGTAATTTTGGTTACTGGCTGGTACTCGTTGCAGGAATTTTATCGATGCTTTCGGCCCTTAATGCAAATATATTCGGTGCATCAAGGGTGGCCTATAAGATGGCAGTTGACAGGACTTTGCCGAAAAAACTTGGTTTTATGCATGATATATATCAGACGCCCACTAGGTCGTTATATGCAACTTCGATTTTAACGATCTTAATAATTGTTATATTCAGCAACGTTGAATCTGCAGGTGCTGCAGCAAGCCTTATCTTCCTAATAACTTTTTCTATAGCCCAGTTTCTGGCAATTCTGATCAGAAGAAGGATTGATATCTCAAAAATACCATTTCAAATGCCATTTTATCCTTTTCTTCCGGTAATAGGGATTATATGTTGTCTGATGTTGGCAGTTTTTCAGGGTTTTGTTGTTCCACTGGCAGGGTTAATTACTTTGATATGGCTACTTTTAGGAGTGTTCTTATATATTATACTATTTAGCAAGGGTGCTAAACTTGTAGATGCATCTGCTTCTGCATTTGATCCTCGGCTTTCGGTATTGAGGGGCCATAAACCCTTGGTGCTTGTCCCGATTGTAAATCCGACAAATGCGGCTTCTATGGTAGCGGTTGCAAGTGCAATAGTACCTCCTGAATACGGCAAAGTGCAGCTTTTGACTGTTGTAACACCGCCAACAAACCAGGAAGAGGATCAGCATCAGAGAATAAGGAATAATCAAAATGTATTAAATGAATCACTAAAGACCTCTTTTTCTGAGGGTTTATATCCTGAAGTCCTGACAACTGTAGCTGACAATGTTTGGAAAGAAATTAAAAGAGTTTCAATCAGTACTCACTGCAGCAGCCTGCTTCTTGGCCTTACTAACCTGAGTGAGAATCTCGACGGTTCTGAACTTGAGAAACTTATTAATGATGTAAATTGTGATGTTGTTGTATTAAGGGCACCTAATGAGTGGAAATTTAAAGAAGTAAAAAAAGTGCTTATCCCTGTAGCGGGCAAAAACGAACACGGCGAACTGCTCGCAAGGATTATAGGCACACTAAATAGAATCGGTAATCCTGCCATAGAATTTGTTCAGATTTTACCAGAGTATTCGACATGGGAAAATTGTGAAAAAGCTCGGACTGATATATTTAAAACTGCAGAAGATTTAATGCAAAACGGAAACTTTTCAGTGAGAATTATTAAGAAAGATAGTGTTGTGGATGAAATTGTTAGTCATTCTAAAGAGTTCGACCTGGTTATTCTTGGTTTTAGAAAAGTGGGAAAATACTTAAAAACCTTTGGGAATTTAACGCAGCAAATTGTACAAAATACAGATACCCCTATAATTCTGATCAGCCGGTCAGGTAAATAAATTAATAGTTGAAATTCTCAGTAATTCTAATATAATTGTTTCTATATATACAATACTAATATATTATGGTAATAATATATTAGTAACATCGTAAATATATAACAAATAAGAGATTCAAGAAATTGAAATGTTGAATGTCATATTTGTTGTGAAGAGGCAAGTAAACGTTTTATGATGAATATATATTTTTTTAATAATTAGACTTAATTTTCATGATGCTTTTATTCTGGGGGGATTGGGCTAATAAAAAAAGTTCAAATTAGAAGTATTAGTTAATTTCAATAAGATTTGTTCAGCCTGTAATATTCTGTACGAAACCCATTACAAAATAGAATCTGCCAGTATAAAGGGCATGATAAAAAAGTATGCAGGGATTGTTTTAAGATCTTAAAAATAATGCAGATTAATTGAATAATTATAACTTACTGAATAGCTGAATAATACTGCTATGTTTGGAAATTATCATGGATAAAAACGAAATAATACCCAGAGGTCCACTGGATTGTGTCGGTGAATGCAAAAAATGTAAAAAAATCTCCAGATTGCACCTTATGGAAATTACAATACATAATAAGACAGATCAAATACCATTTTGCATTGATTGTTTTGAAAAAATAATAGAAATTGCTTTTGACGAATAATTAATAGAAATAAAATATTATGTAAATACTAAACATTAAGAATACTGATAATTATGTTAAAACCTTTCATTTTGCTTAAGCCGTATATTTACCTAAACTATATCAGATAAGTAAAAAGGAGCATCTATGAAACAGGTTTTGATATATACAGTATTATTCTCCTCATTTTTATATGTTGGATTTAATATTTTAAGTGCTGAAGAAAATGTCTCGGGCTTTGATGTAATTCAGCAAAATAGTGAAAATCCTATAGAACTTGGCCATGTAAACTGGCTTAGGAACTATAACGAAGCAAAAGCCAAAGCTATAAAAGAGAATAAACCATTACTTATTTTTTTCCAGGAAGTGCCTGGATGCAGTACTGCTTCCGTATATGGTAAAAGGGTTATGACACACCCTTTGATAATTGAGGCTGTTGAATCACTTTTTGTCCCGGTAGCTATTTATAACAATGTAGGCGGTCACGACCGGGAGATACTTAATTCATTTAACGAACCATCCTGGAACAATCCAGTTGTAAGGATTATTACCCCTGAGGGTAAATCACTTTCCCCAAGGTTAAACGGTGACTATACCAGGCTTGGACTTGTTAATTCTATGGTTGAGGCGTTAAAAAATAACAATGTGCCTGTACCCCGATATCTGGAAATTCTTCAAAAAGAACTTTCTGCAAAAAATACCCAAAAGGATAAAGCGGTATTCTCTATGTACTGTTTCTGGACAGGGGAGGCTGGTCTTGGAGATATAGACGGGGTTATTTCAACGCAGCCCGGGTTTATGGGAGGCCGTGAAGTTGTGCAGGTTGAATTTGACACAAAGGTGATTTCTTACAGTGATCTTATTAACGCCGCTAGGAAAAAAAATGTTTCAAAAACAGTTTTTGTAAAAAATGATTCGGAAAGAAAAACTGCCGAACAGGTCCTTGGTAGTGGTTTTGTGCTGGATGCAGGCACATTCAGGTCAGATAACGAACCAAAGTACTATATGTCGAAGACAGTTTACAGGTACGTTCCCATGATGCGGCTTCAGGCCTCACTTGTAAATTCTGCAATAGGAAACCGCACAACTCCGGATAAGTACCTGTCACCAAGACAGCTTAAAATACTTTCATTGGTAAAAAAGTACCCGGATCTTGACTGGAAAAATACAATAGGAAATAATGAAATTACGTCTACCTGGAATGAAACATTAAAAACTGCCAGAAGTGGTTAATATACTGCCCTGTCAATGCCTTCAACCCTGACAATTTGCCAGGAACCCAAAGTAGATTTTTCAAGATAGACGGTAACGTTTTCAGGTGTTTCCTTTAGACCCAGGATCACAGTTTCTATGGATCCATTACTTGCTGTTGCTTTTACGCCCATGTTAACAACTGCAGTTTCCCTGCCATCCTCGTTTTTAGAAATTGATGAACTCAGTTCAGAAACTATCCCCTCTGTTTTTTCATATTTCTCAAAAACGTTTTTTACAATGTTTTTAACTACTATATAATTTAATCCGTCTTCATCTTGATAATGATGTGAAAAGTTATCCATAAACTTATCTAAATTCTTTTCTTCACCGGCTCTAACCATTTCATGAAAATAGTTAATAAAATATTCATCGTCATTTTTCCCTCCGGAGAAGAAAATATAGGCTAGAGCTAAAATTATTAATCCAAATACCAGAAGTTTTTTCACTGTTCTATATATTCCTTAATATTAATAACGTTGTTTTTTACAATCACTGTTACTGTACCACCTAAATCTGTTTCATATATGTTCATATTAATATCTGAAAAATTATTTTTACATTTTCTACATACTATTATCTCGGGACTGTAATTTTTTATAATATTATCAGTATTGATTTTTGCATCTTGAGTTATATAAAGCAAATTACTTTTTTTATTATTAAACAGACCGGATTCTATCTCTTCACCCATATGAAAAACGTAGTCGTCATAATTAACTTCCAGTAGCAGTGGGGGCGGATATTTACTGTCATAGACAAAAGAACTGCCGGGCCTTAGAAATGACAATGATAAACCGTCAATTTTTAAGGAGTTATTTTTATTTGAAATTTTATTCAGTCTAATATTTCTCTCATATATTTGTTCCCAGAGTTCGCTCTTTAGCTTGTGGCCATTGATCCATATATTCTTAACATCAATTTTTTTTAATATTGCAGTTGCCCCTTTTATATGCGACATGTCCAAAGATGTAAGAACAAGGTGGTCTATTTTTGTAATGTTATTGTGCAGCAAAAATGGGTTAAGAACGGATCTTTCTATAAAATCTGATTTTGATTTATTTGAATATCCCCCGCTAATTAGAATGGTGCCCGAAGAAGGTGTTTTAATAAGCGCAATATTCTTTTTTCCTGTATCAAGAATATTTATCTCAAGTTTACCCGTTCCATGATTATGAAAATTATTTATCCCAAATATAACTAGCAGTATGAGTGCTGCGGGGAGAATGTAATTAACATTTTTATATTGCCTTCCTACTAGAATTAATCCGGCCGTAAGCATAAGAAAAAAAGTAGTTATAAAATTTATCTTTGGGGCAGTTATTGTTGCGAGGCCCAGCCTGTCTACCCAATCCGTAATATTTAGTAATATGGATATAAAGTAGGTGTTGATATTTAAAAGAAATAATGAAAGTAATGAAGAAATTCTGAAGGTTATAAGTGAAAGAAGTCCAAGCGGCACTATAACAAATTCCACAAAAGGAATAAATACAAGGTTAGCAGGTACTGAGAATACAGGGAGATATCCAAAAGTGTTAATGATAAGCGGTAGAGTTATTATTGTTGCAGCAATTGTAGTTGTAAATGCAGTTTTAATTTTTCCAAAGCCTGTACTGATTTCAAGCGGATAGAAACTATGAATTAAAAGAATCCCAAATACAGAAAGGAATGAAAGCTGAAAAGATAGTTCAAATAAGGAATTTGGATTAATAAACAAAATTATCAGGCCAGCTACTAATAAAGTGTTTAACTTTAAATCATCTTTTCCAAGTACTATGGACAAGAGATAAATGGATACCATTATAAATGCTCTTACCGCTGAGATGGAAAAACCTGCAAGAGCGGTATAAATAAAAACAGGCAATATTGTTAACATTGCAGCAAGTCTTGGCATCTGGAAAGTCAGGAGAATGTATTCGGACCTTTTTAGCACCCATTTAAACAAAAAATAAAAGCCTATTGCTATGGCTCCCACATGAAGGCCCGAAATTGCAAAAATGTGTGCAATACCAAGGCCTGAAAATATTTCCCTTATCTGACCCGGTATATTGCTTTTGTCACCAACTGTAAGTGCTTTTATTATTGAACTCTCAGGATACCCAGTGTTTGACTCAGCAAATCTGCTAAATTCAGTTCTAATATGATTTATTCTATATAAAAAAGGATTTACATCAGGATCCTTACCGAGAAATTTTATGTTTTTACTTTTTACATAAGTAGTAAAAAATATGTTTTTTCTTTTATAAAATTGTTCAATATTAAAACTTCCGGGATTGTTAAAGTTTTTAATTTTCTCTAATCTTATTTTTTTTAATTCTATAGTATCGCCATATGTTAAGTTGAGATCTGTATCTTCGAGGTATGCAACTATTTTGGAATTGGACCTTATTTCATCTGTTCCCGGGTTTATGCTCTTTAGCCTTACAAACAGACGGATACTGTTTTCCCTTCGCTCCGGGTTTTTAATCAGGGTCCCTGTTACTAAAACTTTTTGGCCTGAATATTTTTCCAAGTCAGGGTTAGCTGAATAGTCAGGAGTGAGGAAAAATCCCAGTGGTAAAAATAGAATAAAATATAGCCCGGGGTATTTTATAATTGTTATAAATACGGGAACAATAAGGATAATATATGTTGTGTGGCCGGCTGTAAAATATGTCTTTGTAAATATGCCGGCGCAAAAAAACAGCAGGAAGACGGCAGTTTTGTATTTAATGAATATTGTCATTAAATAACTATTATATCTTTTTTATTAACACAATTGCAGTTGCTGCAATTCCTTCCTCCCTTCCCGTAAATCCCAGGTGTTCTGTAGTTGTTGCTTTTACTCCAATTTGATCTGCCAAAATTCCAAGTGCATTTGATATGTTAATTTTCATTAAATCTATAAAAGGTGCGAGTTTAGGCTGCTGGCAGATAATAACTGTATCAATATTTACTATCTCGTAGTCTTTTGACTTTAATATTTGGTCTGTTTTCCCAAGGATAGTTGTGCTGGAGATATCCTTAAATTCTGGGTCTGTGTCCGGGAAATGGGTACCTATATCTTTTTCGCCAACTGCGCCGAGAATAGCGTCGGTAATTGCATGAAGAACTACATCGGCATCTGAATGTCCAACAAGTCCCCATTCATGAGGTATTTCTACACCACCCAGTATAAGTTTTCGATCCTTTTCGAACCTGTGCACGTCAAAACCATTTCCAATTCTATACATTGAACTCTTTTAGCAGAAACCCCGCAAGTTTAAAATCATCATTTGTGGTAATTTTAATATTATATTCCCATCCTTCGACAAGAGAAACCTCGAAGCCGGCATATTCGACCATCTGAGCTTCGTCGGTGAAGATAGCTTCTTCGTTTAATTTCCGGTCGTAACATTCGTTTAAAATATTATAATTAAAGGCCTGAGGTGTTTGTGATCTCCAGAAATTTTCCCTTGGAAAGGTGTTTTTTACAACTCCTTCAACAGCCATTTTCAGGGTGTCTGTAATCTGTAGGGCTGTTATTGCCGAACCATTTTTACCTGCACTGGCCACAACTTTTTTTATTAAATCTACATTGATTAAAGGCCTCGCAGCATCATGTATAACTACTATATCTGTATCAGTCGAAATACTATCAAAACCATTCTTAACCGAGTCCTGCCTTTCAATACCGCCCTCAACTACGCACTTTACCTTGCTAAATTTAAATTTCTCGACAATGTCCTTTCTTGTAAGGGCTAAGTCATTTTTTGGTGCAACAATGACAATTTCATCAATGTTTTTAAATTTTTGAAATACCTGGAGAGTGTAAAAAAGCAGGGGTTTACCCTGAATTTCAAGATATTGCTTTTTAGTTTTGCTTTTTAACCTTTTACCTGAACCTGCTGCGGGAATAATTGCAGAGGTTTTAATCTTAGCCATTTATGCGTGAAACTATATTATCTTTTTCAATTTTTGCAAAGATCATACGGCCGGTAGAAGTTTGAAGCACACTGGTAACTGAAACATTGACCTCTTTTCCAAGGGACCTTCGTGCATCATCCACAACTACCATTGTGCCATCATCCAGGTATCCAAGGGCCTGATTATGTTCCTTGCCCTCTTTGACAAGCTGTATGTGTATAATTTCACCGGGAAGAACAATCGGTTTTAAAGCATTTGATAGTTCGTTCAGATTTAAAACTTTCACTTTTTGTAAATCTGCAACTTTGTTAAGATTAAAATCATTAGTAATGATTATTCCCCTTAATTTTTTGGCAAGCTCCACGAGCTTGAGATCGACTTCCCTGATATTTGGGAAATCATGGTTAGTAATTTTTACAGTTAAGCCGGGTATATCATTCTGCATTCTCTTGAGTACATCAAGTCCCCTTCTCCCGCGCACTCTTTTGGTCGCTTCCGAGGAGTCTGCTATGTACTGAAGTTCTTTTATGATAAAGTTTGGGATTATTATTTCACCCTCAATGAAGCCGGCATCTGAAACGTCGGCAATTCTGCCGTCTATTATTACACTTGTATCAAGAATCTTTGTAATACCGTCCCCTGTTCCTATATCCAAAACCAAACCTTCTAAATGAACGGTCGGAATCAGTGCTTTTGTAAATTCCCAGGGTAATACCGAGTGCCAGGAAGAAAGAAAACATTACAATTTTTACAATTGGCACGAACTGGCTCTGAATATTTATAAGGTCTATGACCTGTGCGGTTGCAAAAAACAGGAGTATCGAGATTGACAAACCAACTGCCATACCAAGGGCTGAACGGCTGGTAAGCCTCTGGGTAAGAAAGTTTATTATCCCTAGTGCCAAAAGGGAGAAAAATGCAAGGGCCCCGGCCAGGTATAGTGATGAATTAATGGTACTATCAAGCATATTGGTTGATACCAGAAAAGTTATAACACCGATTATTAATGAAAATAGTAAAGTTAATATCATATTCTTCTTTGCCTCGTCTTCCACAATTAATGTTAATCATGAAACGTCTTTAAATAATTATATTTTATAAAATCTCCATAAACAAGTTAAAAGATCCAGGTAGATAAATTAATTTATCTGTCCAATCTTCTCCGTAATTATATCCACAACCCTTATATACCTGCTCTCACCATAACCGGGTTTTTTTGCAGTCCCCTGGGTACCAAAATCAGTAATTAATTGGCCTGTAGTACCATCAATGAACTGAACCCAAAGTGATGTTCTGCCCTTTCCGCGGTCGTCAATTCCCATAAATATCATTTCGCAGTATTTGCAGCCCTTAATAAAACCTGTGACTACTCCCTTTACAATAAGCACGTTCTCACTTGAGTCAACGGGATCTGATGACCTGTCAATAACCCTGTAATTGCCTGTTTCCAGTAATTTTTCTGCAATCATGTCGGGTATAATTGTGACAGAATCCAGAGGGACAAATTCTGTATCGGTTTTGCTAAAATCGGGAATCTGAATAATGCTATATTTTTTACCTGTAGTGACAGGTTTCTTATAAACTGTTGTAAACTGGGCTCCGCAACCGTAAATAAAAATCAAGGAAAAAATTAAGGTTACTGTTCTGATCACTTGGAATCCTCCGGTATTTTTCATAAAGAAATTATTTTATTATGATGAAGTAAATTGAAATTTACACCGTTCATGCTAAAATTTTCAAAACTGCAATTAGGAATCTTAATGAGAATTTGCACACTTGCAAGTGGTAGTTCCGGAAATTCCCTATATATTGAATCTTCACAATCAAAAATACTTGTTGATGCAGGTATTGGCCCGAGGATATTAAAGAAAAGGCTTGAGTCGATTGATGTGGATATAGTTGATATTGATGCTGTTATAGTTACTCATGAGCATGAAGACCATACAAGGGCAATTACAAAAATAAAAATTCCCGTGTATGTAGCGTCTGAGACTGTTCCGGTATGGAAAAATAAAGTGGATTGCCTGAACGAATTTGAAAGTGATGAGCCGTTTGAAATAAAAGACCTGTTTATTACACCTTTTTCAGTTCCGCATGATGCAATAGACCCAGTTGGATTTACAATTCAGACAGATAATTTAAAGGTGGGTGTTGTTACAGATATAGGTTCGGTAACAAGCCTGGTTGTTGAGAAATTAAAGGATTCCAATGTGTTGGTTCTAGAGTCTAATCATGATATGAACCTACTTTTCTACAGTCAGTATCCCTGGTTGTTAAAACAGAGGATTAAAGGCAGGCTTGGGCATCTTTCAAATGTACAGACGGGAGCGCTTTTAAACACCGTATTTAACAAAGATTTAAAGCATGTTGTACTTGCGCACCTTAGCATGATTAACAACAGTCCGGAAGCCGCATACGATGAAGCTATGAAAATTATTAACAGGACAAACTCAGATATTACAAAAGTCCATGTCGCACCACGTAAAACCGCAGGGGAGGTACTAAGCATTTGATTTCAAGATACTCCAGAGAGGAAATGTCGCGAATCTGGACCGACGAGGCAAAGTATACAAACTGGCTTAATATAGAAATAGCGGTTTGTGAGGCATGGTGTGAACTTGGTGAAATACCCAGGAAATCACTAAACACAATAAAGAAAAGAGCTGATTTTAAAATCTCGAGAATAAATACCCTGGAAAAGAAATTAAAACACGATGTCCTTGCTTTCCTTACATGTGTTGCAGAATACGTAGGAGATGATTCAAGATATATACATCTTGGTATGACTTCATCAGATGTTCTTGATACTTCCCTTTCAATGCAGCTGAGGGATGCCGGGTATTTAATAATCACGGATATTAAGAAATTACTTACAGAACTGAAAAGAAAAGCCCTTCAGCATAAAAATACACCTATGATAGGCAGGTCACATGGAATACATGCAGAGCCCAAAACACTGGGCCTTGTTTTTGCTCTCTGGTATGATGAAATGAGCAGAAACCTGGAGAGAATGCAGAAGGCCACAAAAGATATTAGCATCGGTATGATGTCAGGTGCAGTCGGTACATATGCGGCTATAGACCCGAAAGTTGAAAAAATTGCCTGCAGGAAACTCGGGCTTAAACCCTCAAAAATTTCTACCCAGGTAATACACAGGGACCTTCATGCCCAGTATTTTCTTACACTTTCGCTTATTGCTGCGGCAATTGAGAGGATTGCCACTGAAGTAAGGCATTTTCAGAGGACAGAGGTGCTTGAAATGGAAGAGCCATTTGGAAAGGGGCAGAAAGGTTCTTCTGCAATGCCTCACAAGAAAAATCCGATACTCTCTGAAAACCTTTGCGGATTGGCAAGGATTGTCCGTTCTTCTGCAGTTCCGGCACTTGAAAACATTTCTTTATGGCATGAAAGAGACATTAGTCATTCATCGGTAGAAAGGGTAATAGGGCCGGATACTACTATACTTACCGACTTTATGCTGACCAGGGTTGCTGGCATGATTAAGGGCCTTCAGATTTACCCTAAGAACCTGGAAAGAAACATCTGGACTACAAACGGACTTGTCTTCTCGCAAAAAGTCCTGCTAAAACTCATATCAAAAGGGATAACACGTGAAAAGTCATATTCCATGGTGCAAAGAAATGCTATGGAATGCTGGAAGAGTGGGAAAAACTTTAGAGAAATTCTGCTTAAAGACCCAGAGGTTAAAGGCCTTTTAACTGAACAGGACCTTGATGCATGTTTTGATGTAAAGCAGGATTTCAATAATATAGACTATATATATAAAAATGTGTTTGGAACTATAAAAAACAGGAAAAAATAATGATTGCATTATAAAAGTTGACTGGTATTCTGTAGTTTGAAAATTAAAAACCTATTAAAAGATCCAAAATCAAAAATACACAATAATCGGATTAATCCGGAGGTAATATAATGAAAAAGTTATTAAGTATGGTTTTATTGTCTAGTTTGTTTTTGACGTTTGCATGTGATTCCGGCCCTAAAGAAGATGCTGCAACAACTACTGCAGATAGTGCACAGGAAGCAGCTACAGAAACAGCCCCGGCAGCAGCAACAGAAAATGTTAAGACAGCTCCCCCTGCTAACCAGGACACTGAAAGCAGGCTGATCTCCTTTTTTAAATCTAAATTCGGTACCAGGCTGCCCGGCAATGCCAGCGTAAAGCTTGGGAAGTTCAAAAGCAGTAATATACAGGGTATAGATGAAGGCAGTTTTATAGTGGATATTCCCGGCCGTGGTGAGCAGCCAATTCCTATGCTGATCAGCCAGGACAGAAAATATATTATAATAGGTGCAGGTGAACCAACAAATCTTGGAGATCTTAAGGCGTCAGGAATGCCTGGTTTAAGGCAGGGTACTATTCCTTTCGGAAGGCAGCAGATTCCGGTACTTATATCTGATGACGGCAGCCAGTTAATAGTAGGTGAAATACTTGACTCTACTGTGGACCCTCTCCAGGAAATTTTAAGTAAAATATCAATGGACAATGTACCACTAAAAGGTAATGCAGATGCCCCTATAACTATTATTGAATATTCAGATTTTCAGTGCCCGTTCTGTAAACGTGGAAGTGATATGCTTCCAGGATTACTTGAAGAATATGACGGAAAAATAAAAATTGTGTTTAAGCAGTTTCCACTTCCAAATCACAACTGGGCGAAGCCTTCTTCAATTGCCTCATTATGTGCTTTTGAGCAGGGTAACGATAAATTCTGGGCATTTCATGACATGGTTTTTGCAAAACAAAAAGAAATTAGCCTACAAAACTCAACAGACAAATTTAACGAGATTGCAAAAGAAATTGGCCTTGATCTGTCTAAATTCGATGCCTGCCTAAGCTCGGGTGAAAATGCAGCCAGAGTTGATGCAGAGATACAGGAAGGCCAGCTTGTCGGAGTTAGCTCTACACCTACATTTGTAGTTGACGGGCTTATTGTTCCTGGTGCTGATTTACAAAGTATCAAGAACGCTATCAATTCAAGAATGTAAAAACCTAAATGTTTGAATCCTGACTAGCTGTTTTTTATACAAATAGTCAGGATCCGAATTTGAAAATGAAATGTCCAAAATGCGGTTATAATTCTCTTGATTCTTTAAATGAATGTAAAAGATGCGGTGCCACGGTTGAGGCCGATACCCCCAGAATAAATACGGTAAAAACCGGGAAAAGCACAAGTATTGATAATAACATTGAAAAGTTTACCCTGTTTGAAAATGATGAACCCATTTTATTAGATGAGGAGTTTGTCAATGATTACTCTTTTCACGGAACCCCTATCAAAAAATATATTTCTGATACTACCAATGATTCACCGGAGAGTTTCCTGGTGCTTGCCAGTTTCAGCAGGAGATTCCTGGCTTTTTTCATCGATATTTCCGTAGTTCTGGCGGTATCTTTCCTTACAATAATTATCGGCTTGCTTGCTGCTGGAATTGAAATAAACGAGGGTGTTATGAAGTTTTCATACATATTATTACCTGTTTACCTGATATTAAGCCTGCTTGCTTCAACTATTCTTTTGTTTCTTCATGCCTATTCAGGTAAATCATTCGGGAAGTTGATATTTGGTATCAGGGTTGTGAAGGTAGATGGTAGAAATATAAGCCTAGGCCAGTCCTTTACCAGGTGGGTTGGTTATTACCTTTCGGCATTGCCAGTCCTATATGGATATTTATCGGCAATATTTGATAATAATCTTCAGACCTGGCATGACAAAATTTCAAAAACATATGTAATTAAAGATAATTAAAAAATATGAATATATTAGATACATTAAATAGTAAGATTAGAGATAATAGCGGTGTACTTGAGAAGTGGTTTGAGAGGCATCATGAAAATATATTAATACCCCTATATTCATCTGTAGATATCCGTGTTTCCCAAAATAAAATTGTTCCTGTTGATACAAATATTTTTCCAGCCGGATTTAACAACATTTCTGAGAATTTCAGGATAAATACCGGGGAGTTGTTTAAAAACAGCCTGAATACCAAATATCCGGGCGCAAAAAAAATATTGATAGTCCCCGAGCTGCACACAAAGAACGCTTATTACTGGGAAAACATTTATGTAATTAAATCAATACTTGAGAATGAAGACTACGAAGTAAGGATTGGTATTGTAAGCGACAGTTTTGAAACAGAACATGCTGTCTTTAAAACCATTAGCGGGTTGGAATTAAATGCCTGGAAAGCAAAAAGCAGTGGAAACAAGATCGTCCTGGATGATTTTGTTCCCGACATAATTCTCCTTAATAATGATTTTTCGGAAAGATGCCCCAAAACTTTGAGGGACATAGTACAACCTGTTTTGCCTCCCGTAGAGATGGGGTGGCACACAAGGAGAAAAGATGTAAATTTTGAGTTTTACAACAGTCTTGCCGCTGAAGTTGCCGAAATTATAGGAATAGACCCGTGGGTGATAAGTATCGAAACATGCCTTGTGGAAAATGTAGACTTTGATAATCCGGATGACAGGAAGAGGGCTGCAGAATGTGCAAAAAAAGTATGGTCCAGGATTACCGCGAAGTACAATGAATTGGAGATCACTGACGAACCCACAATATTTATAAAAAGCAACTCGGGTACATACGGTATGGCTGTTATAAATTTAAAGGACATAGAGTCATTGATACTTATGAATTCAAGCAACAGGAAAAGACTCAGGGTAACCAAGGGAGGTATACCTGTAAGGGACGTGGTTATTCAGGAAGGCGTGCCTACTATAATCAAAACGAAAGACGGCAGCTCAGCCGAGCCTGTGATTTATATGGTTGAAGACAACGTTGCTGGTGTGTTTTACAGGGTAAATGCAGAAAAATCCGAGACAGATAATCTCAACTCCAAGGGTATGAGATTTGAACAGTTTGAAAATACTGTGAGTGAAATTAATACAATTCCTGAAGTATTTACTTTAGTTTCAAAAATAGCTGTAATTGCTGCCGGGTATGAAATAGAAAAAATTATCAGGGACGGCGGTTGTAAAGAAGCAGTTAGTTAAATTGACACTCTTTATCAATTAGGTAAAAAATTAGCGTTTCCAATTAGTTACTCCAAAATAATGTTAAGGATATTTTAATTGTCTGTTGAAGAAGTCGGGCATTTGTCCGTACAGAATTTTTTACTTTCACTTACACTTATACTTGTTGTTTCAAAACTGTTAGGGGAACTGTTTGAAAGGTTTCGTCTCCCTTCAGTACTTGGAGAACTTATAGCCGGAATTATTCTTGGAGGAAGTTTGCTTGCTGTGGTCCCTTCCGTAGCCGGCCAGGTTGGATACGAAACTTTTCACCTGCTTGCAGAAATAGGTGTCTGTATTCTGTTATTTGAAATCGGGCTTGAAACGGACCTCGGCGACCTTATTAAGGTTGGGCCTGCATCATCACTTGTTGCGGTTGTAGGCGTGGTTGCTCCATTTGTACTTGGGTTTTTTAGTGTAATTATGTTTCAGAAGTTTGGATTAATGAATGCAGATCCTCAGCTTCTAACCATTATAGCAATAACAGTCGGAGCTACGCTTACTGCCACAAGTGTCGGGATAACTGCGCGCGTACTCTCGGATATGAATAAGCTTAATACCGGGGAAGCTAAGATAATACTCGGTGCTGCCGTAATAGACGATATACTCGGCCTTATAATACTTGGTGTTGTAAGCGGGCTTATCGAGGCATTTAATGCAGGAAGTGACGGCGGAATGTCACTTACCGGTATCATTACCATTACGTTTAAAGCATTCGGATTCCTGTTCCTTTCAATTTTTATCGGCAACCTTATATCCAAACGTGTTTTTAATTTTGTAGATAAACTCAGGGTAAGGGGTATCCTGTTTCTTTTTGCTTTAGCTTTTGCTTTTTTCTATGCATACCTTGCCAATATTGTTGGCCTTGCCCCTATTGTAGGTGCGTTTGCTGCGGGCCTTGTACTTAGAAGAATTAATCAGTTTAAAATTGTCGAGGTGAATCTCCGGCCGGTTTCCGATTTTTTTACACCAATATTTTTCGTGCTTATCGGGGCAGCGGTTGATATTTATGTCTTTAATCCTTTCGTAGACGACAACATAAATATATTACTAATTGCACTGATTTTATTCATTGTAGCGGTAATTGGGAAGTATATTAGCGGCTACGTTGTATTTAAAAAAGGCATTAATAAAGTGGTTGTGGGTATTGGTATGATACCCCGTGGAGAAGTGGGGTTGATTTTTGCGCAAGTTGGGTTAAATTATGGTGTTTTTAATTCAAAACTGTTTTCTGCTGTGACCGTTATGGTGATGTTAACGACCTTTGTTGCTCCGCCATTATTACAAATTGCTTTTAGAAATGGGAATCCAAAATTAAATAATTAGGGGTCTGTTTAAAAAGTTATAATATAAATGAAAACGTATCTTTATAACCTATTGGTCTGTGGTTTTATCTTTACAATCATCTCAATGAGTTCTTGTTCGTTTAAAGTTGGTGAGGGTTTAATTAGCTTTGATCAAACAATATTATTTCAGTTTGCCCTGATACTTATCGCACTCTATGTTTTAAATTTTTTAATTTTTAAACCGCTTCTTGGGTTGCTTGACAGGCGTGAACAATTAACTAAAGGCACAGTTGCTGAAGCCAGAGAACTTACCGAGCAAGCAGAAAACCTTATAAATGATTATAAGCAGAAAATTGACGGTGCAAGGGCAGAAGCCAATGAGAAAAGGGCAGAGATTAGGAGAGAGGCGCAGCTCATATCCGAGAAAATGATTTCAGAAGCCAGGGACGAATCACATTCTACACTTGAGAGTTACAAGAGTGACCTTAATACACAGGTAGCTGACATTAAATCAAAAATAAAACCAGAAATAGAAAACCTTGCCAAAGAAATATCTGATAAGGTTCTTAGCATGGAGGATTAGTTTTGTTAGATCTAGATATATTGAGTTTTGTTATTACCAACTCATCTGAAGTGCACAGTTTTAACTGGGTATTTGTTATTAAGCATGTACTTAATCTTGGAATACTTATAGGTGTTCTGGTCTATTTCCTTAGAATTCCTATAAAGGGCGCACTTGAAAGAAGAAAGGCAAACCTAAGCAGGGAAATTGATGAAGCAAGGCAAATTATAAATGATGCGAAAGTAAAATACGATGAATACACAGAAAAGCTTGAAAAACTGGGTTCAGAGATTAAAGAACTCAAGGACTCAATAAGTATGCTTGGTGAAACTGAGAAAGACGAAATAATCGTTAATGCCAGGCAGACATGTGAATTAATAAAGAAGGACTCGATAGAAACAATAGAGCTTGAAGCATTCAGGGCCAAGCAGGAAATTCAGGAAGAAGTTGTTAAAAATTCCCTGGAGATTGCCGAGAACCTAATTAAAGAAAAAATGGATGACTCCTATAATTCAAAAGCAGTTGATAATTTAATTGATCAGATTGAGGATGGTAAATGGCTACAATAGCAACCCTGAAAGACCTTGTGGATGCTTTGACAGAAACCGGGCTTGAGAATAACAATTTAGAAACGATAATAACAGATCTTAAAACATTTTTTAATGTTGTTTCCACTAATCTGGAGATTAAGAATGTGCTTGGGACTTCTGCATTCAAAGTAGATGAGAAGAGCCATGTGATTTCCGATATTAGCGGGAAGGTAAATTTATTAAATGAAACCAAAAATTTTCTTATACTTGCGGTAGAGCTGGATAAGTTTTCAAGGCTGCTTTCAAAGCAGGATGAGATAATCAGGCGTCTTGAACAGTCAGCAGGAAAGCTTAAAGCCGAAATAATTTCAGCAGGATCAATATCGGAAACAGACCTAAACCGGATAAAAGACTCTCTTTATAAGGCAACTGGCAGGAATGTGGAATTAACCGTAAATATTGACCCGTCTATAATAGGCGGATTGATTACAATAATAGGCGATAAAGTATTTGATAACAGCATTAAAACACAATTAGAAAAAATTCAGGGAGTATTAACCCCGTAGAAAAAGCAAGGAGCTTTAATGATGGACGATTTGAAAGTCGAGAATATAGGCGAAATTCTAAGAAACAGGATTAAGGGATACGAACAGAAAGTAGATACCTCAGAAGTCGGGACTGTAATATCAGTTGGTGACGGTATCGTGAGGGCGTTCGGACTTGACAAGGTCATGGCCGGTGAGCTCGTGGAGTTTCAGAGCGGGATAACGGGGCTTGTACTTAACCTTGAGGAAGACAATGTAGGTATTGCACTCTTTGGAGAAGATACACTTGTTGCACAGGGAGACCTGGTAAAACGTACAGGTAACATTGCCGAGGTACCAGTTGGTGAGGCAATGAAAGGAAGAGTTGTTGACGCACTTGGTAACCCTATAGATGGTAAAGGTGAAATTGCTACTACGGAGACAAGAAAGATCGAGGTAAAGGCTCCCGGTGTTGTTTACAGGCAATCTGTTAATGAACCTCTTCAGACAGGAATCAAGGCTATTGATGCTATGATCCCAATCGGGAGAGGGCAAAGAGAGCTTATACTTGGTGACAGACAGACTGGTAAAACTGCAATTGCAATTGACACCATAATTAATCAGAAAGAAGAAGATGTTTACTGTATTTATGTAGCAATCGGGCAGAAACAGTCCACCGTGGCACAGGTGGTTGATAAACTTAAAGAGCATGGGGCAATGGAATATACAACAATTGTTGCTGCAACGGCAAGCACCCCGGCTCCCTACCAGTTTCTTGCTCCGTTTTCAGGGTCCGCCCTTGGAGAATATTTCAGGGACAGCGGGAGACACGCACTTATTATCTATGATGATTTAACAAAACATGCCTGGGCTTACAGGCAGCTTTCACTTCTTTTAAAAAGACCACCGGGACGTGAAGCTTATCCGGGAGACGTTTTTTATCTCCATTCGAGACTTCTTGAAAGAGCGGCCAAGATTAGAGATGAAGACGGCGGCGGCTCATTAACGGCACTTCCTATTATTGAAACACAGGAAGGTGACGTTTCAGCTTATATTCCTACAAACGTTATTTCGATTACAGACGGGCAGATTTATCTTGAAAGTGACCTGTTTTATTCAGGTATCAGGCCTGCTATAAACGTGGGGCTTTCGGTATCCAGGGTAGGTGGTTCGGCGCAGATTAAGGCTATGAAAAATATTGCCGGTACTTTAAGGCTTGAACTTGCTCAGTATAGAGAAGTAGAAGCATTCTCCCAGTTTGCCTCTGACCTTGATGCTGTAACACAGGCGCAGCTTGCAAGAGGAAGCAGACTTGTGGAAGCACTAAAGCAGGGACAGTATCAGCCGCTTCCTATAGAAAAGCAAGTTCTTGCAATTTTTGCTGTAACCAACGGATACGTTGATAAGTATGATAAGGAAGCAGCCCAGAGATATGAAAAAGAGTTGTTTGCCTACATAGAATCCAAATACCAGTACATACTGGATGAAATTAAGAAAGAAAAAGTAATATCCGATGATCTTGCAGGCAAGATCAGAGGAGCACTTGACGAGCTTGTAAAACAACTAGGTGAGTTTAAATAGAAAATGCCAAGCTTAAAACAGATAAATACTAAAATAAGCAGTGTAAAAGGCACAAGAAGAATTATGAGTGCCATGAAGCTGATTGCGGCTGTTAAACTTCAACGATCACAATCCATGTTAAAAGAGTTCCGCCCTTATTCTGATGCATATAAAGAGATAGTGATGAGAGTTGCAGGCAAATGTGACCCAAGGGTCCATCCACTGCTCAGGAAGCCGAAAGAGATTAAAAAAATGCATTTTGTTTTTTTTACATCTGACAGGGGACTTTGCGGAAGTTTTAACACCGGTTTAATAAGAAATTTTGAAAATCATATAAATGATGCGCCTTTTAATAAAGACCAGGTTTCAATAAGTTTTGTTGGCAGGCGAGGGAAAGACCATTGCTCTTCTGCCGGGTTTTCAATAGGTGATTATTTCAGCGGTGCAAATGAAAAAAACTATATTGAAATCGCAAATAAACTAACCGGCTCAGCAATTGAGCAGTTTCAGAAGGGCAACATTGATGAAGTAGTACTGGTTTACAACTATTTTAAATCTGCCCTTAACCAGGAAATTACCTTTGAAAAACTGTTACCCATTGAGGTAAAAGAAGAAGAAACTTCAGGGGCTGATTATATATATGAACCTAAAAGAGAAAGTATTATTGGCGAAGTAGTTCCAAAGTATGTACAGATCAGGATTGAAAGAGCTATTCAGGAATCACTGACAAGCGAGCATGCTTCAAGAATGACAGCAATGGAGAATGCAACAACAAACGCCGATGATGTAATAAAAAAATTAACGCTTTTATTTAACAAAACAAGACAGTCAATGATTACAACAGAATTAATGGACATTGTTAACGGGACAGAAGCCCAAAAGCAAGGAGGCAATGATTAAAAATGGAATTTTCACCAGCAACAGAAGAAACAAATAATCACGGTAAAGTGGTCCAGGTATTGGGACCGGTAGTGGACGTGGAGTTTAAAGACGCCGACCTCCCTCCGATATATACCGCTTTAAAAGTGACTAACTCGACATTGGGCGAAGATGAATGGAACCTCGTTCTCGAAGTTTCCCAGCAGATTGGGGGCAACAGGGTGAGATGTGTTGCAATGGACTCTACGGAAGGACTTCAGAGAGGACAGGCAGCACTTAACACAGGCGAAGGTATAACGATCCCCGTTGGAAAAGAATCACTCGGCAGAATGATGAATGTTGTAGGTGAGCCGATCGACGAGGGCGGGCCTATCGAGACTGAAGAAAGGTGGCCAATTCACAGGGAAGCACCTAAATTTGTGGAACAAAGCACAAAACTGGAACTATTTGAAACAGGTATTAAAGTTATCGACCTTCTTGCACCATTTCTAAAGGGAGGAAAGATTGGGCTTTTTGGTGGTGCGGGTGTAGGAAAAACCGTACTTCTGATGGAGCTGATTAATAACGTCGCAAAGGAGTATGGCGGATATTCAGTATTCGGCGGTGTTGGAGAAAGAACCCGTGAAGGAAATGACCTCTGGCACGAAATGAAAGATTCAGGAGTTATTGCTAACACGGGCCTTGTATTTGGGCAGATGAACGAACCACCGGGTGCAAGGGCAAGGGTAGCTCTTACCGCGCTCACACTCGCAGAATATTTCCGAGATACGCAGGGTCAGGATGTGCTGCTGTTTATTGATAATATATTCAGGTTTACACAGGCAGGTTCAGAGGTGTCTGCACTTCTTGGACGTACCCCTTCAGCTGTGGGTTACCAGCCTACACTTTCAACCGACCTTGGTGAACTTCAGGAAAGAATTACTTCTACAGTAAAAGGTTCTATTACTTCCGTTCAGGCGATTTATGTGCCTGCGGATGACCTTACCGACCCGGCTCCTGCTACTACTTTTGCTCACCTTGACGGTACAATCGTACTTTCAAGGCAGCTAACGGAGCTTGGTATTTACCCGGCTGTAGACCCTCTGGATTCTACTTCCAGGATTCTTGAGCCAAACATTGTAGGCGATGAACACTACAAGATAGCAAGGCAGGTACAGGAAGTACTTCAGCGCTACAAGCAGCTCCAGGAAATTATTGCTATTCTTGGTATGGATGAACTTTCAGAAGAAGACAAGATGACGGTTGCCAGGGCAAGGAAGGTCCAAAGATTTCTTTCACAGCCTTTCCATGTTGCCGAAGTTTTTACAGGTACGTCTGGTAAATACGTTTCAATTAAAGACACAATAGATGCTTTTAGAGAAATTCTTGATGGTAAACTGGACGAAATACCTGAGCAGGCATTCTATATGGTAGGTAATCTGGAAGAAGTTCAAGAGAAAGCAAAAACTCTTTCTAACTAATTTTCAGGAGCAAATAATTGGCAGATAATTTACACTTAAAAGTAATCACCCCGCTTGCACTTGTTGTAGATGAGATGGTTGAGCTGGTTGAGGGACCCGGAGAACTCGGAGAGTTTGGTATTCTCCCGGGACATGTTCCTTTTTTGACTACACTCAGCCCCGGGTTTTTAAAATTTAAACAGGGCTCTGAAACCAAGTCACTTGTTATTCCCGGCGGCCTTGCCGAAGTTAGTGATGACAACGTGAGAATCCTTACTGATTCCACCGAAGACCCCTCTGCAATCGATACTTCTGCTGCAAAAGAAGATATTTATAAATTAGAAAACCAGATTAATGAAAACCAGGGTAATGAAGAGAAGTTAAAAGAACTTAATTTTCAGCTAAAACTTGCCCAGGTCAGAGCTTCAGTAAAATAAAAAAACAATTTATATAAAATATAAAAAAGCCCCGGCTAATGAGTAGACGGGGCTTTTTAGTTTGATTTCAATTTTAGTTTAACTGCATTTGGAATAAGCACATGATTTGCATGTCATGCATCCTGATTCGAATGCAAGCGCCCTGTCTCCACATTCCGGGCAGACTTCGAGCAATATATCGGTACTTCCTGTGCTTGTTATAAAGAGGTCGGTCTGTTTTCCTTCTTCAGTTGTTTTTTTTTCAGCATCAGAGCTGGTTACAAACCTTTTTTTGAGAACTGTGGCAATTGCATCAGGAATGGACATTACAAGCTTTCCTTCTGAGAATACGGGTGATGAACCGCCTATTCCCTCAAGCTGTTCTACAACGTCATTTACACTTATACCCGACCTAAGGGCTAAAGATACCAGCCTTCCGGTTGCCTCGGCATCAGCCATGGTCGTATAACCTGATTTTCCTATCTGAACAAACACTTCAAATGGCCTTCCCTCGTGAGTGTTGATAGTCACGTAGAGATTTCCGTACCCGGTTTTTATCACCTCTGTAAAACCTTCCAGGAAGTGTGGCCTTTTGACAGGCTTTACTTCAGGAAAAGAGGTGGGATGAGGGGATGAGGTGAGGTTGGGGTGGGTGGTTGGCATCCCTTCATCCCGGGTTGAAGTGGTTTTAAAATCTTTATTTAACTCTTCTTTAGCTTTTTGTTGTTTTGCTCCTTCTTCGGTAATTAAAATACCTTCCCTGGAGCCTTCCCTGTATACGGTTATACCCTTGCAGCCCAGTTTCCAGGCGAGGAAGTAGATGTTTTCTACCTCTTCAAGTGTAATGTCCATAGGCAGGTTGACCGTACTTGATATACATGAGTCAATGTGTTTCTGGATTGTTGCCTGCATACGTACACGCATTTCAGGCTCTATATCATGTGAAGTTACAAATGTGTTTGGAATCTCTGAATCATCTTCAAGGTCAAATTGCTGCATATATTCTCTAACAAGCGGATGGTAAACCTTGAACTCTTCTTTTGAGAGTGATTTTGAATGCCGGATGTATGATTTGGCAAACATCGGTTCCACACCGCTGGTAGTTCCGGCCAGTACCGAGCCGCTTCCAACAGGGGGTACTGTTAAAATACAGGCATTTCTAAGTCCCTGCGTCTTTATTTTTTCTATTATGCCTTCATTTACTGTTTTTAGAAAAGGCTGTCCAATGTGGGTATCAAGATCAAATGCAGGGAAACTGCCTTTTTCCTTGGCAAGATTTGAACTAGCTTCATATACTATGTTCTTAATATGCTCAAACATCTTATCGGTAAATTCTACTGCCTCGTATGTATCGTATTTAATGTTTAGCTTGGTAAGCATATCGCCAAACCCTGTAAATCCTACGCCTATTCTTCTAGAAAGTGTAGAAGCACTGGTCTGGAAATGAAGCGGATGCTTTTTCATGTTGTAATCAAGTATGTTGTCGAGAAATCTTACGGAATGGCAGAAAGCTTCTTCAAGGGTTTCCCAGTCAATGTAGGCATTGTCTGTAAATGAATCATTTACAAACAGGGAAAGGTTAATGTTTCCGAGGCAGCAGTTGCCGTAGTCCTCAAGTGCCTGTTCACTGCACGGGTTAACGCCGTTTACTTCCATGCCGTTGTACTCGGTAGGTGAATATCTTTTCACGGCGTCCCAGAATATAAGACCCGGTTCTGCTGAAGACCATGCTGATTTTACCAGTATGTCCCAGACTTTCCTTGCTTTTACTGTCCTTTTGATATCAACCTTGTCGGCAACAAAGGTCAGTTCGAATTCAGTGTCTTTTTCCACTGCTTCCATGAATTCGTCGCTTACTTTTACCGAAATATTGGCATACTGTACTTTTGTTCTTTCTGCGTCGTTTTTAATGTTGAGGAAATCAATTATGTCCGGATGGTTTACATCAAGCGTTATCATTAAAGCCCCGCGCCTTCCTGCCTGGCCAATTGTACCGGTTGTTGTGGAAAGCAGGTCCATAAATGAAACAGCCCCGGTCGAATATATTGCAGAATTGTTTACCGGTGCGCCTTTTGGCCTCAATATGGAGATGTCAGTGCCGACGCCCCCCCCGAATGAGTAGGTCCTGGCAGCTTCTTTGCACCATTCGAAGATCCCCTCGAGGGAATCTTCTTTAATAGGCATATAGTAGCAGTTAAGCAGTGTTGCCCTTCTTTCCTGCCCCGCCCCGAAAAGTATTCTTCCTCCTGGAATAAATCTGAAGTCAGAGAGAAGATTGTAGAACTTTTCTTCCCATTCTTCTCTTAGTTTCTTGTTTTTTTCGGGGGATGCTATTTCCCTTGCGACTCTTTTCCAGAGATCGTGGGGAGTTTTTTCAATAATCTGTCCTGATATGTCTCTCAGTGCGTATTTTTCGTAAAATACCCTGGCCCTAAGCTCGTCGCCGCCAAAAGCCTCGATTGTTTCCAGTGGTATATCTATAACACCGTCGGAATATTCAACCGTGGTTTTCTGCTGTGCAGCTGCGTCGCTTTCAAGAACTTCTTCAATTTGCTGTTTTAGGGATTCTCTGTCCAGTATCCCCGAGCCGTTGCCATTTACCTGAGTGGAATCAAATTTTTCGGACATCCTCGAAAAACTCCTTTAAGAAAAATTTATTTTGACTGGAATATCTGATATCTTGTACACATGGAGAATTGAAACACAATATGTTGTGGGTGTCAAGATGTTTTTTTTTAATTATTATTAGCTAGAAATAAAATCCAATAAATTCAGATAATTAGGATCTAAAATATTTTTTGCGACTAAAAATATTTTTTCATGGTAATATCTTATGATGTAAATATAAAGTAATATATGAACTAAATCCCCGGCTGGGAATTTAAAGTAAAAAAATTAGATAAAAACAGGAAAACCTACGATAACTGACTAGTCAGTAACTGGCAAGAGTAAAATTTTAAAATGTTATTATTACGCTTATTTTATGGGCATAAATTAATATAAAATATTTTTTATGTTAATATGGGATTAAGGGCGTTCAAAAAATTATGGAAGAAAAAACGGTAAAAAAAATACTGAATTTCTGGTTTGGAGAGATGAAAAATAACAGTCTGCCGGATACAAAAAAACAGAAAATGTGGTGGATTAAGGATAAAAAAATTGATAATTTGATCAAAAAAAAGTTTGAAAAACATCTGATTTTGGCAAAATCTATCAAATTTGATGAAATTAAGGAGAATCCGAAAGAAATTCTTGCCTGTTGTAATCCTGCTGGACCAGTTTTCAAGGAATATTTACAGGGATAGCCCCCGATCATTTGCCCATGATAATATTGCTTTGAACATAGTTCTTAAAAGTATTGAAAAAGGTATAGATAATAAGATGAAAGCAGTAGAAAGGGCCTTTTTTTATATGCCCCTTATGCATTCTGAAGACATTGAGGTCCAGGAAAAGTCCGTAGAATACTTTTCATGCCTGGAAGCAGAATATAAAGATAGTGATGATTTTGCCCATCTTGTTACACAGAATAAAAAATACGCGGTATTACACCATGATATTATAAAAAGGTTTGGCAGGTATCCACACAGAAACAGTATTCTTGGAAGGAAATCAACATCAGAAGAGATGGAGTTTCTAAAAGGGCCTGGAAGTTCTTTTTAGTATTGACTTAATCTTATTGTCAAGTACATTAGTGTTTAGGAAGTATGTGTGTAGTTCTATTCTAAATTAAGATTTATTTCTAAATTTTTTCCGAACCGCCCCCATGATCCAATTTAATATAGGAGGTAAACTATATGTCAGAACGTATAAATGGCACTGTAAAATGGTTCAATGCAACCAAAGGATTCGGTTTTATTGAACGTGAAAATGATGTAGATGTGTTTGTTCATCACAGTGAAATTAGTGGCGATGGCTATCGTTCACTTGATGAAGGACAGCAAGTAGAATTTACTGTTGCAACAGACGGCCCTAAGGGCCCACATGCACAGAATGTTGTAGCACTTTAGTATAAAAATAAAACTTACTAAAATGAAAAAAGCCCGCTTTTGCGGGCTTTTTTATTAATCCATTATTATTTTCAATTATGCCCGGATGTTATTGGCTGAGTGGTAAATTTAGGCTCAACAATATTATTTTTTTCATCGGTAGACAATGAAATCATCGTTATTTCAATACTTTTCATATTGGCATTACCAATAATTGTAGCAAAAGACAGATCAGCAGCATCATGGCCGGTTCCAATCTTTACAAAACTAGTTTGTGGTGCAAGCCTGGTGGGATCAAAGATATACCAGCTATTACCGAGATATGCCTCAAAATATGCATGGAAATCGGGGGGATTTAAACCATAAGCATATGAACTGCAAAATCTTGCAGGTATACCAATAGCCCTGCAAAACGCAATTCCCAGATGTGCAAAATCCCTGCAGACTCCGGCACGTTCTGCAACTGTATCGTATGCTGAAGTCATGTTTCCGGTTGTACCGAATAAATACTCAATATTTTCATATATCCAGTTACAAATCGCCGTTACCCTTGAAAAACCGGAAGGGATCTTTGCAAACTCTTTTTGAGTTATTCTTATAAGCTTATCTGATTCGCAGTATCTGCTTGGATACAGGTACTCGATTACATTAAATGGAAGTTTAGTCGTATGAATCTCGGTTGCTTCCTCAACATTGTGAATAACATTACCAATCTCTACTTCGGCTTCGTAAGTAATATCGAAGTTGCCCTGTTCTACAAAAAGCATATGGGATCTTGTCAGATTATTTTTAGCATTAAATTCTTTTATTAATAGTTTGGGTTCAATCGTTAGTTTTTCTTTAAGAATTTTTTGGTACTCATTTTTTTCAGCACTTATGTTAAAAATAAATGTTGAGCTTACATAAACCTCATATGAAAGTACGCAACCAATTTTAAACCGCATGTTTATAAAGTAGTACATGCACTTTTAATAAGCAAATCAACAAAACACATACTTATCTAAAAACTATCTCCTTGAGAAAACCGGGGAGCCTAATTTTCTACTGAATAAGCAATAGGCTTTAAGTTACATAGTTAGAAAAAAAGGAGCAACGATTTGAAATCACTGCTCCTTGAGATATTTTCCTAAGTTACATTTTAGTAAATGATGTTACTATTTTTTGTTTTTAAATGGTAAACCAGTAATGGCCGGTTGTATATCAGTACCCTGTTCCTTATTGAATTCTTTGATCAATTCATTGGTTACTGCTGCAGACTCAGGTTCAACTCCTGAGAGGCTAAACTCTGTCCATTTATATGCCTTCATTGAGTCAGGCGGATACTTGACACGCTGTACTGGGGCGGGATATGCGTCATGATTAGGCACTCCCATCCTTGTACGAATAGAGTCTTTTGTCACGTTCCATACCATAAAATCGGTGGCAAGGTCCAGCGACCCGTCATAAGTTTTTCTTATTTCCTCAAATACAACGTTTACTGTATCGAAATCATTTTGAAAATGGTAGCATACGGCCTTTTTAGGCTTTGTCATTGACATGATCTTTCCAAATGCCTGTGCCGCTGTATGGCCCTGTGTTCCAACATATACTGCTTCTGAAGGTGACATGCGGTAACGTTCGACCATAAGCGTTGGAGGAATAAAACATTCGTGAATAGAAAGGTCCATGCCTACTGCATGCTCTGCCCACCATTTATTAGGCAGTGTATCACTCGAAAACGCAAATTTTAGCCCGTTCCATTCCAGTATGAAGCTAGAAGACTGGTCTAGATGAATTGCCGGCAGGGTTCTTATTATTACGCCGTTCTCATTATAGATAATTTCATTAACAGCGGTCCAGTCATATTCATTTACCTCGAGCTCAAGGCCCCTTGGGTCTACCGCGCTTCCCCTTCCGGCCGCTTCCCAGGCCCACATCTTTAGCATATAATCAGCCCATGCTTTTGTTCCCCAATCGGGTTTTACACCGCTCGGGCCCCATAGCCTAACGGGCGTTAGGCGGTTATTTACAGGACCTGTAAAGTAAAAACCAGGGAAATCGCCTGCGTGATCAATGTGAAGATGCCCGAGAAATACCTTGTCTAACTGATCGAGTGGAATGCCCAGGGTCATAAGCCGTTCAAATGACCCTGCTCCCATATCAAAAATGAACTTATCGCCGTTTCCAAGCTCAACCAGAAAACTGGCAGCAGCCTGCTTCAGTCTTGGCATAGGCATACCTGTACCTAATGCAATTACTCTCATTTCGTCGGGTGCCAGTGCTTCGGTTCCCGGGTAATAAACATCACGAACGGGATATGGCTTTGTAGGTGACCATTCCTTGGGTTCGGACTTTTGGGCAAATGTTTCATTTATTATTGAATTGCTATTAAAGATAATAAAACCCAGTGTTGAAATAAAAAATACAGTAAAAATCAAAGTCATTAACTTTTTCATCTTAACCTCCGTTAAAATATAGTTTATCTTTTGTAACTTCATTCTATTACAAAGAGTAGGTTAAATGCAAGTGTTTTGATATATGTTAGAGATATAGAGTTATTATCTCGGTGGGGAAATGTAGAGCCGTACTTCTATTTTGAAAGCAAATTTAAAATTGTTGTAACCAAAATTTTATATATTAAGATAATTCAAATGGACTTAGAAGACTTAGAATATATTCTTGACCATTACAAGTCTCCAAGGAATTACGGAGAACTTACTAATCCGGATATCTCACAAGAGCTGGGAAATCCTATATGTGGAGACAAAATCCGACTGGACCTAAAATTAGAGGGCCATTTAATTAAGGATATAAAGTTCTCTGGGCAAGGGTGTACCATAAGTCAGGCCGCAGCGTCTATTCTTACAGAGGAAGTTATAAATAAAGACCTTGAATATATAGATTCACTTAAATCTGAGGAAATGTTTGAAATTATAAAAGCTGAGGTTTCACCGATTAGATACGATTGTGCACTATTGGCATTAAAAGTATTAAAAACTGCAATAAAGAGTTTTCGAAAAAACCCGGCATAACAAATTAAAAATATCAACTACTTATTCTAAAAATTCATTTATAATTAGTAATAATATAATGAGTATTGATACAGATAAAATCAGGAGGGATTTTCCTCTATTTGACCGTAAAATCAACGGCAAAGTGCCGGTATATCTGGACAATGCTGCAACCTCTTTAAAACCAAAACCTGTTATTGATGCACTGAATAATTATTACCGGAATTTATCTTCCAATATCCATAGGTCTGCTAACACCCTAAGCTATGAATCATCTTTGCTATATGATAATGCCCATGAGAAAATAGCTGCTTTTATAGGAGCTAGAAACTGGCGTGAAATAGTTTTTACAAGGAATGCTACAGAATCAATTAACCTTGTTGCTTATAGCTGGGGACTGCACAATTTAAATGAAGATGATGAAATTCTAATTAGTATCATGGAGCATCATTCAAATATTGTTCCCTGGCAGATGCTTGAAAAGGTTAAGGGAGTTAAAATCAAATACCTGGAAGTGAATGAGAATGGATCACTTAAACTTGAAGAACTTCCAAAACTGCTAACTGATAAAACAAAACTTGTATCTCTTATTCATACTTCAAATGTATTGGGGACAGTAAACCCTGTAAAAGATATTGTTAAAGAAGCAAAGAAGGTTGGGGCAATTGTTTTAGTTGATGCAGCACAATCTGCACCGCATTTTAAAATAGATGTGACCGATATGGGTTGTGATTTTTTAGTTGCATCGGGCCACAAAATGGTTGGCCCCTACAGGAATTGGATTTCTTTACGGACGGGAAGAGTTACTGGATGAAATGCAGCCATTTCTGTATGGTGGTGACATGATAGAAACAGTAACATTGGAACAATCCACCTGGAATGAACTACCCTGGAAATTTGAAGCCGGAACTCCTAATATAGCTGGTGGTATCGGGCTGGGCGCGGCTGTTGATTATTTAAGTGAACTTGGCTTGGAAAATATTCATAAACATGAAAAAGAACTTGTAACTTATGCTTTAGAGAAATTAAACGAATTTCCATGGATTAAAATATATGGTTCCAGTGAAATAGAAAGAATTGGAGTTATTTCATTCAACATTGATGGTGTTCACCCTCACGATGTTTCATGGCTCCTGGACAATGAAGGGATAGAAGTCCGTTCTGGAAATCATTGTGCACAGCCACTGATGAGAAGGCTCGGAATAGAAAATGCAGTGAGGGTGAGTTTCTATTTTTATAATACTAAAGAAGAGATTGATAAACTAATTAAAACCCTAATCAAAACCCAGGAACTCTTAGCGGTATAAGCTGACAAGTTGTGTTTTTGAATTTACTATTTACATATAAGAACTATAGAGTTTATTCTCAGTGTAAAAAAGGGGAGCCGAACTTCCTAACGTTATATATGGTTTACACAAGGGGTAAATTGGAGCAAGAATATGGTGATCCTTATACGTTCTGTTCACTACAGTCCTTTCAAATAGTGGTGTTAGTACGGCGGTTTGCAATCATTTGTACAGGTGTGATACAGCCTTTTTCAATATTACTCTGCATATTTTTAAATTTCTCAGGTGCATTTTCTCCAATTATAAGATGTATCCCGAGCAGTTGCGGCCCGTCGGCAACGGCAGCCAAACTCTGTTTGAAAAAGTTGAGTGCAAACTCAGTGCGATCATCAACATCACGAACATCAAATCCGGCATCATCAAGTAGTGTGAGCATTTCTTCGGGTGTTGTCAGATGGCTGGTATCTGCCGATTGTGCCCAGGGTACAGGAAAAGAAATGTTTTCATCACTTTTTTTCATCACATCGTAAATGCAAAGCGTCGCACCAGGTTTCATAACCCGGAAAATTTCACGATAGAGTATCCCTCGTTCCGGTATATTCATGGCGGTGTGGATTGTGATAGCAGCATCAAAGGTTTCTTTTTCAAAGGGCATAGCAAGAGCACTGGCAACTTCGTAGTTCACATTTTTGCCTAGTCCGGTCAGATCCGTTAGTTTTTTAGCAATATCAATATATTCTGGTGTTAAGTCTATACCCGTTACTTTGCACCCAATTTGCGCGGCCATGAAGCGTGCAGTGCCACCAATGCCACAGCCTATGTCGAGAACGTGCTGATCCTTGCTCAAGCACATCTTCTCAATAGCATGTGTGGTGGCTTTCCGCCCACCGATATGATACTCGTCAACAGGTGCCAAATCTTCGGGCTTCAAGGAGTTCAGGTCAGCCCCGGCTGCCTCAAGCCCCTTAAAAATACGCGTCAACAGATTTGGATCTCCGTAATGTTTAGCTACTTCAGTTTCAATATTTCCCATATTTTTTATCCTCATTCAGTGTAACTAATGATAATAATGCCATTGATTGTTTTAAGGACTTGTTAAACCCTGGATAACAATAAAAACAAATATTGCCGGAAATGAATATCTACAATATTTATCTATGCTCCTTGCTAGTAGAACATCACCTCTCTTTGCTAAAATGGCTGTAATAGTAGCTTCGATCAGAGATGCAAAAACAAGCACAATACTTAAAAGCATTAAAATATCCATACGTGTTAAGTATGGAACTTCCGGCAGTGAACTTAAAGCTAAAAATTGATAGGCTATTAACGTCAGCATAGAAGTTATAGATATACTTAATTGTGTTGTATAATCTGTTGGATCAATCCAAAATACAATCCACGACATAAATATTATTAAGAGTAAGGGAACCATAAATCTATATATGTAAAATTGCGGATGTCTTTTGGCTGTTAACGTTAATAAGATACCTTCTGTTGCTGGACTATCAGGTAAGAACTGGTACTGTAATTTTTTTAAATTCAACCCTTTTATATCCCAATTGGGTATTGATAAATTTGAAGATATACCTGTTGAACCTTTTACAAAATTAACTTCATTGGGACTATTTCCAGCGGCTACCATTTGAAATTCTATTTTTTGCTTGTCAAAAGGAAATTTTTGTAGTTTTAGAGGTTGGAAAAATGTACCTACGATTCTTTGTCCATAAACAACTGTACCTTCTTGATCTACATTCACTATGTCAGGAAAGGATTTAAATATCTTTTGCCTATTAACAAATTGCAAATTTGGATTCCATACATCCTCAAGATCATAAGTTGTTTTTTTATTGTTACTTACCAGTCTTTGATCTTTCCATTGTGCCGTGAAAGCAATATTAGCTGTGAAGAGTTGTTTCGCGGCATCAATCTCATTAATGTCTATAATATATAGTTTAATTAATACGTCTGTAGGAATGCTATTCGGTTCAGGCCTGCTGGTATCAATTGCAAAAACTAGACTTGGGAAAATAAATAGTAAAAAAATCAGCAAATAGAATTGTATAACAAATATTTTATTTAACATTGGTTTATCAAAATTCTATAATTTTTATTAAATATTTTCAACCCAGTAAAGAACGCAGAAGCACTTACACTGATTGTTTCATGTAATTATAATAGTCATAGAGTTGTATTTTACTAAACTTATTTATCTGGCTACGGTATAATTTAATAAGACTGTTCTTCTAGGGTTAGGTGGTTTGTTGATTATTCTCATATAATCCTCCCTTAATCATCTAACCCTCTTTTTTTCACTCCACTTTAATTTGAATCCACCCGTCGACACCATTATTTCGCCTTAAGAATTAGTCATTAATATAAAATTATAAATCTACATCAACTAATGCTGAATTCCTGAACCAGTATGAATCCATGGATCCTCTCCCATTTTCCAAGTATGTCTATGTATGGTTAATCCTACTTAAGTGGGACGATGTTTGTCATGGCATCTAGCCAGATGTAGCTGAAGTCCGCTGCCGCAGCGCCGTGGCAGTTCAAACAGCTATCGCTTGAGAAATGCTCAGTCCCATCCCCAAATGAAACCATATATGTTTCCATTGAAGTGTTGCGGAGGTCCCCGGGTATCTGTGTGTAACAGTTCTCAGATACAGGCGGGACGCGTGCCGCGCCTATGGGGTTACAAGGCCTTGTTCTTATCTTGCTCGGATTTTCGGGATCCCGTCCCCCTTCTGGGTGTTCGGTGCCTACCAGTACGTAGTATTGAAAGGGCGACCCGGCGTCTGCAAGGATTTTTTGAAATTTATCGTTTAAGCCGCTGTCTCTTAAAGGGTTAATCCTTGTAGCCTGATTCGGCGTTCCGGGAGTGTCCTCCATCGGCATAGGGAAAACTCTCGGGTTAAGCTCGAGGTTCGGGCAGCAGCGGAATTCCTCTGAAGCTATGGGCTGCTGGAAGGACCAGCAGTTATCAGGCTCAGCCGCGGCGCATGACTTACTGAATAAGGTGTACCGTCTGTCGTCCCCGTTGCTTCCTAAAGGCGGGACGTTGTCCACATGCTCAAAAGTTGTCCATACCCACTGGGGAGCGTTAAAGTTCTTATGAGTGATGTGAAGGCCGACAAGTCCCATAGTAACTTCGCTGCACGGGGTGCTACTTTCGGAGTCGAAGATTACTGCTTCGCCGGTATAGTAACGTTCGGGATCATCTTGCTCAGTCAGAACCTTCCATGCGGCTTTTATCTCCATAGTGCCTTGTCCGGTGAGCCCTGTAGTGTTGTCCGGAAGGAAAAGCCCTTCGCCGGTAATAGGCCCGTTGTAACTGTAATTGCCGGTTATAGCATAGCCGTTGTCTATAATAAATTCGTAGATATCCCGGTTAATCCGTACCTCGTAGCGCAGCAGGTTTCCACCCTGGTCGGTTAATGTCCCAAACCCTGTTGCAAGTGCTTGAAGGAATTCGTCTTCAACGTTCTGACCCCTTGGTGCTTTGGTCGTTCGGCGTGATATCTTTCTGCCGTTCGCCATGTCTGAGCATTCAATCGCTTGAGGAGGATCATTCCATTTCTGATCCGTTGGGTTCCAGGATGGGTTCTGGCTCTGAAAAACCTCGAAAATTTCTTTATATGTTTCCCAGACTCGCGGTCCCTGAGACTTAGCAAATAGGGCGTCTATGTCCGGAACTCCCCTGCATCCCTTCTTGGCAGGCCAGTTAAGTGCAATGAATGTGAGCCATGAGAGGCAGTCGTACTGTTTCTGAACCTCAACTCCATTCGGGTCGGAAATATCTGCCGGAAAAGCAAAGTCCAAGCCGTCTACGCCATCGCAAAGTTCGGCATTCGCTCTGGGCAGCGGTTCTAAACATCTTAATTCAGAATCGGAGCCCCTGTTATCTCCATTGCATGCGTAAAAGAATGCCAATAATAAGACTCCCAATACTGTCAATACATGAAGGACTTTAATATTTCCTAAACCCTCTCTCATCTGCTTTAATTCCCCTCCGGAGGAAATCGCCTGGGAATGAAGAGGTTCCACATCCAATCCCCCTCCGCGACAGCCGCATGACAGCCGAGGCAGGAGCCGGGCTTTCCAATACTGGTGAACTTATCGCCGACGCGTTTCGACCAGAACCATTCTCCTCCCGGGCAGTCCCTTCCGAGATTAGGGCTTTCAAGGCAATATCCCTTGAGTTTTACTATCAGGGTCGGGAAAGGGCTAGTGTCATCCATAAGAGGGACGCCGGGCTCTTCGGGGTCTGGCCGGTAGTTATCTTTCACTATAATAGAGCCGTAAGCCATTTCCACAGGTCCCGGAGCCGGGGGAAGGAACTTGTTAATAGAGGCCTCGGCCGTGGGATTCACCCTTGTCTCTAGATACCTACCGTGTGTGACGGCAATATTCAAATGGAGTTCACCATTTAGTGGGTAGGTGTTCCAGCCGTCTCTTTGCGTCCTCACTATACAGTCGAGTTTTTGCGCGCAGGAGCACGGATCTGCAATACACTCCTCTTTTGTGGGAAACTTGACTTCAGCCTGACAATCTACAATGCAACACTCGGTGCCAGGGTCGCATGAGCCCTGGGCTTTGGCTCCCGGTATGAGTTCTATTAATAGCCACAAACACGCCAATAGCACTCCAGCAGTTAACTTCTTCATTTCTGATGCTTTATCCCCGCCTTGGATTTGAGTAAGTAACAGTTTAATCAGTATTGGTTGTACTAACCCGATTGTCAACATCGGGTACGGGGAGCCTAACTTCCTAATGATATATACAGTTTACACAAGGGGTAATTTTAATAATATTTAGTTCAAGTTTAATTACAAACTAGTGCCGTAATAGGCATTTGTCGGTGGTTCAAATCCACCCGTCGCCATATCTATACAATCCCTACAACCTAGAAAATATTCGTTTAATTAACACCTACAATTGCAAAATACTATTTCTAACAATATATTAACCCAATATAAATATTAAATAGGAGGTGTAGCTCAATGAATACAAAAGTTGCTGATTTAATGATTAAAAATGTTATAAGTTGTCAACCACATCACACTGTTGATCATGTTAAGAATATTATGAAAAAAAACAAGGTCCACGCAATACCAATTATTGATAATGACGATGTCTTAAAAGGCATAACATCTACTCTGGATATAACTGACAATATAAAAGAAAGCACACCTGTCAAAAATATAATGACAGAAAAAGTCTACACGATACCTATGTATAACGATGTTCATCATGCTGCCAGGCTTATGAGAAATCATAAAGTGCATCATGTAGTAGTGACACATGAGAAAAAAGTGGTTGGAATTCTTAGTTCATTTGATTTATTAAAACTTGTTGAGGATCATAGATTCGTTATGAAAGCAGCTCCATCAAAACCTACCAAAAAAAAATCAAAGAGAGAATAATCACTACAATCACAAGCACTTTTTCGGGTTGTTTTCTTCAATAGTTATAGTAAGTTACAGAGGTAGGCCAATGCTGTAATAAGGCATTTGTCGGTGGTTCAAATCCACCCGTCGCCATTATTCATACACTTGTTCTTATTGAGAATTATCTCTTCATATACCTTTATTAAGTACTTTTGAAATATGTTTTTATTTGTTGGGTTAAACTGATAATTGATGCACAGAGCAGTGCTTAACATAGGCATTCATCAGTACTAAACTTTACACATTATTAGAATAAAAAAGCAAAGAAGAAAAACCGAAGACTGATAAAAAGATACTAACTATATTTACTGAGATTAAAATATTCCATATTGACATTCAACAAAGTATAAACCAGCAAACCTGTTGACCTCTCCCGTGGAGTTTTCGGAGCACTCGAAACATAAAAAACCCTTTTGAGCAATCTTCATCTACCTCACAGACATTGCATGCACCTTCTGGAGCCTCAGGGAATATATCAATCTGATTCTCACAGGGTGGATTTTTATCTTCTAATGCTATTATACAATCAGCATCTAATATATCTTCTCTACACTTTTCTATAAGTTCTTAACAGGAACTAAATTCGTCTCCGCAACTCAATATTATCGTTCCAAAGAAGTTATGCATAAAATTTATTTACATATATGAATCATTTAATTTTGTTAAATAAATATTTTATGAGATCTGTACTTGTAACGATACCTGCAAATTCGCCAGCCGGATTAGTGATTATTATCGAATGTCTTGTGCTAACCTGCAAAATACCGGCAGCATCCTTAATTGTTGACGAAAGAGGGAGTGTGACCAAATCCTTTGACATTACATCCGCAATTGAAAAATCACTATTTAACTTAGCATCAATCATTCTGCTATCTTGCATATCTATATTAGAAATTAACTTATAAATGTCAGTGGTAGATATAATTCCAACAGGTTTATGACCTTCTATTACAGGTATATGATGTATCATGTTCTCCCTAAAAATTTTATTAACATAACTAAGTTTTTGATGTACGTGGACTAAGATTACCTCTGTTGTTAAGACTTCAGCTATTTTTTGGTTTGGTATCAAAACTGTACCTCCCTATTTATTATGTCTAGATTAGAATTAATGGTTTCAAACCATTATTACTCTACTTTAAATTGATAGATATTTAAAATAAATCTAAATCCGATTGTATCTATTTAACTATTTGTGCTGTCATCAAGGTTAATACTTCTTTTTGCACCACCTATCTCAATTAAATAATAGGTGGATCTTTACTCAATGCAGTTATATGTTAAGCAACTTTGATACTATTTATATCTTTGTTAACTCATTGAATTTATTTAAACTTACAAGTAGTGTTTTATCAATCACACTACAATCACAAACGCTTTTTAGGGTTGATTTTCTTTAATGGTTACAGCAACTTATAAAACCCAGCGGGGAGCTTAACTTCCTAATGATATATATGGTTTAATCAAGAGACTATTTTAGTTTATTTTGATGAAAAAAGTGATTCTTCGCTTTACGGTGAAGTTGACTCTTTGTTAAAAATCGATAGGGAAAACATAGATTAAACATTTAATTTTAATCTACTTTTAAGATAAATGTATAGAAACGATCATCCTAAAGCTATATCGAGAATCATCATCACCGAAAAACCGCTTAACGTTGCCATTGTTATCAAGTCGATGTTTTCATAGTTTTTTTGAGATTCTGGAATTAGTTCTTCCACCACGACAAAAATCATAGCTCCAGCAGCAAAGCAGAGTGCGTATGGAAGGATGTTTTGCATTTTCAGGACAAATAGTACTCCAATTACCCCGGCAATCGGTTCCACTATGCCTGAAGCTTGCCCTATGAAAAAACTTTTTACCTTAGTCATCCCTTCTCTTCTCAATGGCATTGATACGATGGCACCTTCAGGAAAGTTTTGAATCCCAATGCCGATTGCCAAAGCAATTGCTCCTCCAATTGTGGCAGAAGGAAGATTAGCGGCTACAGCTCCAAAAGCGATACCGACAGCTAGGCCCTCAGGTACATTGTGGAAGGTTATAGCAAGCACCAGAAGGGTACTTCGTTGCCATGAAGTCTTTACCCCCTCACTTTTATCAACACTGAGGCCTGGATGAAGGTGTGGCAGGAATTTGTCGGTCAGTCTCATAAAAATTCCACCACACATAAATCCGATGACTGCGGTCAGCCATGAGGTATGCCCCAACTGTTCCGCCATCTTTATGCCTGGTGCAAGAAGTGACCAGAAGCTTGCAGCAATCATTACGCCAGCAGCAAAGCCAAGCATTGAATCCATAAGCTTCTGGTTTACAGCTCTTGTAAAAAAAACAAGTGCCGCTCCCGCGGCAGTCACCCCCCAGGTAAAGAGTGTGGCAATGAACACCTGTGTAACGGGACTGAATTGTTGAAAGAAATCGCTCAAATTTGTTTCCTTACAGTATTAATCAATTTGATATAACAATACTTGCTTTATAAAAGTTACCTTTATAAAAACAATATTTTATTGAATCAACTTTAGATCCGAAAAAAATATAATCTTTTACAGTATTAGAATAATGGTAAAGAGAATAACAATTTTCACCAGTCATGTCCCCATACTCCTTACCTTCTATTCTCCAAAATTATATTATTTCCGACTTTATTGAAATTGGAAAATCTTTTAAATGTGTACCAAATTTTATACCTCTAAATCCATTTTTTTGGTAGAGTATTTTCCCACCTGAATCAGTAAACATTTCTTGTTGTGAGAAAGATATTTTTATATTGGAAAATGTTAGGAATAAGGTTAAAACCATTAAAAATATAAACTTATTTTGTGGAAAATTAATTATATTAAGTACTTAAATTTAAACAACTATACTGCTCCCCATTAAGAACGAAGTATAGTTAAGTTGGTAAAATGCTTCGTAAAACGTATAGGGAGGGAGCAATGAAGCGTAGAAGATGGGATTCTAAAACTAAGACTAAAATAGTTCTTGAAGGTTTATCTGCTAGACCAGTATCAGAGATATGCAACGAGTACGGCATACATCAGAATCAATACTACATCTGGCGTGATAAGTTCTTATCCGAAGCTCATAAAGCGTTTGATTCTAAGAAGAACATTGGAGAAATAGACCGTCTTCGTAAGAAGAATCAGGAGCTAACACAAATAATAGGCTCACTTACCGTTGAATTAAAAAAAACAGAGGGCGACTTCATATGAGAAAGACGTCTACCTCTGTATTTCTTCGTAATCAATACTTACTTAAAAGAATAAAAGCTATAAAAAAAGACCATCCCTTCTGGGGTTATAGAAGAGTATGGGCATATCTCAGATATATAGATGGATTAATAGTAAACAAGAAGCGTATATACAGGCTTATGAGAGAGAATAACCTTACTGTAAAGCCAAACACAAGACTAATAGCAAAGAGAGTATCAGAAAGACCAAAGCCTAGGGCAAATAAACCTAAGCAGTGGTGGGAAAAAGGGGAGCCGAACTTCCTAATGATATATATGGTTTACACAAGGGGTAATTTTACAATAGTGAAGATAATAAAACAATTAAGAAAAGGAAAAAACACCTTGACTCCGCAATATAGAGGAATCAAAGTGCATTATATGGTTTCTAAGATTTACCAAAGCCCCTGTATTGCAACACCATTGTGTGCAGTTATAACCTTGCAATTACCTGCCCACTCTACCAATGCACCGATGTCTTCCCATTCTTCCGGTGCCCTCTTCCAGTGATCGTCGAGACCCGCCTGATTTTCGTACATCTCGTCCAAGACGAACATTGTATTACCTGTTGGTGCTGAAGTCGGGTCAATTGGATTTTCCAGCTCAGGTCCTTTAATGATGTTATAACGAAGCATTGCTAATTCCCCGGTCCTGTGATGCGTTGCCTCCATCCATTTAGCGTGGCTTGCAAAAATTCTCTCTCCCTCAGCTACATGCTCCGGGGGGCATATAAACGTGATGGTAATCTGTGTTTTGCCTATTGTAGACATATAAACACCTCCTAAGTAGTTTATAGAGATAACACGTGTTTGGATATTAACACAATTCATATCTGAAAGTCAAAAAATGGTATTTTTACGCAATTTGCACAATGGTAAGAAGAAAAAAGACAATGATTTCTTTATAAGAATACAAGTCGAGATACATTTTACTTGAGATTTCTCCGTGTGCTTTTACAATCAAGCCCCCGAATTTAGGTCTACCTTTAGAGTTAGATAATTAGTTGATTGAGCCTCATATAATCCTCCATCAATCATCTAACCCTTTAACTAAATCTATATTAATTTAATACTATCACAGATAAAGGAATAAGTTTAGTATCATAGGTTTCTATTGCTCTTAATACTACTTAAACTAATCATTGCTAATGCTCCTGCTTTCTTTAATATCTTGTATATATTCAGAAAAAAATATAAAATATTATTAATTTTAAAGGAGGAGTTTCGGTATGAATGTTAAATCAATTTTTATAACTATAATTCTTTTACTATTATTTCTTTTTCCAAATAGTGGTCAAGCAGGTAGTCCGTCCTCCATATCATTTTCTTTATCAGAGACTGACAATTTATTTTCCAACGACTCTAAAAAAGCAGTTTCATTTTATCCTTTTGACCTGAGAAACAGAGAAAGTTTTTTGCAATTTACTACGCTTGATAATGGACCTGAGATACTTTCGAATTTAGCACATATTCAAATATTTGATGTGAGCAATAATTGTTCAGAAAATGATTTTTTTGATGTTTATACACCAAATGATACTCATGTATATAACATGAGAGACATTCAAACTAATGACGGTAATCCCTCGGGGGTCGTACTTCCGGAGAATGCTTATGGAATAGTTGCTATTACTTCATTTTGTACAATTGGAGGAAATTTTGTTTCATGCGGTGGTGGTATTGGAAATTTAAGAATAATTGATGGCAGTGGTTATGAATATAGAACTAACGCAGTGCAGCATCGTAATATAATTAATAGAAATGTTATAAATGAAAATATGTTTTATAGTTTTAATTTTAGTAATATCAGTGGTATATCACTTTCCGATGTTATTGGAATAACTCTCTCAGTTATAAGTTCTGATGGTTTTTTCCCTGTTGTGTGGAGTGCTCAGCCTGTGCAGAATATATTCAGCCCCTTTGATATTGACATTTATGATAACAACGAGACATCTTTTTCATGCAGAGATATAGTTTTTTCCTGTGTAAATGAGGATAACCCGCTTTTGGAAGAACTGCTTGAGAATTCCGGAATCAATGTTGCAAGTTTTGAGTATGGTATAAATGAGGCTATACCTCATAGTAAAGGTAGTGAGTTGTTATGTCCGGGAAATACTATCTCAGAAGGAATAGTAGTGCTTACACCTGAAATAAAACCCTTAACCGATGATATGTTTTTCACAGGTTTTGTTGGACTTAATAATGGAAACGGAAGGGGAAGCATGGACTCATTCTGGACATTTAATTATATTGAACAAGGTATTCCTGTAGACTAAAATATTAAATTTAAATCTCATAGGAGCAGTGATTCAAGTCATTGCTCCTTTTTACATTATAACTTCTACTTAATTCCAGGTTTATAATCAGTTCCGTATATTTCGTTAACCTCTTCATAAATAGGGCCAACTACTTCAGGGTATGCCAATGCACCAGACGATATAAAATCAGAAAATGGTGATTCAATTGAACTCGGTGGGATTTTCTTTTTTAATGCAGGACTAGGCCAAATATCTTCATCTATCGCAGACATTCTTACTCTTATATCATTTTTTGTTACATTAAAAACCATATAATCCTGAGATAACGCAACTGGTCCATCATAAGTTTTGCGAATCCTTTCCATAACTTCTGGTCCTGTATCAAAATCATTATAAAAATGAAAAGCAACTGCAAGTCTTGGTTGTGTGAGTGACATGACCTTACCAAACTGTTCTGGTGATGTATGTGCCTGTGCTCCAACATTAAGTCCCTCCAGTGGGGTAAATCCCTGCTTGGTAACTAAAAGTGTAGGTGGAAGGAAACACTCATGTATTGCAATATCAGCACCTTTTGCATATTCATGCCACCACTTGTTAGGAAATGTATCACTTGAATAAGCAAACTTGAGTCCATTCCACTCCAGTATGAAGCTAACTGATCCATCTAATGCATGTATTGCCGGAATACTTCTTATTATCACCCCGTTTTCGTTAAAGATAACCTTATTTACCCCTTTATAATCAAACTCGGTAACCTCAAGTTCCCCCCCACGAAAATCAACGAATCCGGAGCGTGTTGCTATATCCCAAACATATGCCTCTTTCAAATTCTGCATTGCTGCCTTTGTACCATATTCAGGAGTAGCTCCGCTTGGACCCCATACGCGGAGTGGAGTAAGTCTGTTCATAACTGTTCCACCTAGCCAAAACGATGCAAAGTCTCCAAAATGGTCAACATGCAGATGTCCAAGAAATACTTTATCCATATAATCATAAGGAATCTTCTGTGCAGATATTCGTTCATGGGATCCGCTTCCAATGTCGAAAAGGAATTTATCACCATTTCCAAGTTCCAATAACCAGCATGAAGCAGCCTGTTTAGGTCTTACTGATGGTTGGCCAGTGCCGCAAGCAACAATTCGCATTTCATCAGGTTTAAGGTCTTCAGTTCCAGGATAGTAAACATCTCTATCTGATAGGGCTTTAACAGGCGAGAATGTTGGCTTTTTATCTTTAGCTGCATCTGCAGTGGTTATTCTTATTTCCTGTACTATTTTATCTTTATATACACCCAGAGCTATACCAATTGCTAATACAAAAATTAGTGTTGATACAAGATAAAAATTAGTTTTACTCATTACGACCTCCAATAAAATATATTTATCTTTTATAACTTCATTCTAATACAAAGAATAGGTTAAATACAAGTGGTTTGATATATGCTAGAGCCATAGAGTTACTATATCGGTGGGAAAAAGGGGAGCCTAACTTCCTAATGATATATATGGTTTAATCAAGGGTGATTTCGGGTTAAAAGATTATTATTATTAATCTAAAGTTGACTATATTGACCAGAAATTTATCTACCTAATTATATTCAATATTGGTTTTGGAGTCTTCTCAGTATTAGGTGGAAGAACTGGATATTCTAGTTCTGGTTGTTTGCCTGTAAGTGTTTTTAAAAAAGCTGTAATAAGACTAATTTCTCTTTCATTTAGAGAAATTCCAAGTTGTGATGAACCCATAACGGTTACCGCTTCATTTAAAATCCAAACTTTGCCTGAATGAAAATAGGGCATAGTTAGTTCAACGTTACGAAGTGTTGGGACCTTAAATACATATTCATCACTGACTGTCTTAGTAACTTCAAATCTTCCCTTATCACCGGGCGGTAAAATTTCGGCACCTGGGTTTTTTACAACTCCAAATGGGAAATAACCACTTCCACCGAGATTTATGCCATTATGGCATGCTGCACAACCTTTATTTATAAATATCTGTAATCCCTCTTTCTCTTTAGAGTTTAAGGCATTACTATCTCCATTAAGGTAATTATCAAAACGTGAATCGGGTGTTATGAGAGTTGCTTCAAATACTTCTATTGCTTTGACAGTATTTTCAAAAGTAACTTTTTCTTTCTCATTAGGGAATGCCTTCTGAAAAAGTTCTACATATTCCGGCATGCTTTTAATTGTATGAACCAATCTGTCAGGGTTGTTGCTCATTTCTACTGTTGCCTGAATTGGTCCTTTCGCTTGTTCTTTTAAATCTTTTGCTCGACCATCCCAAAATTGTGCATCGTTGAATACAGCATTTAATACAGTAGGAGCATTTCTAGGACCCTTTTGCCAGCCGTGACCGATGGATGTTTCCTGTAAATCAACACCACCAGTTCCTAAGTTGTGACATGTATTACAACTAATAAGATTAGAGGCGGAAAGCCTGGGCTCAAAGTAGAGCATCTTCCCTAACTCAATTTTTTCAAGTGTTATAGGATTGTTCTCCAGCTGGGGAGGACTATCCGGAATGGGTTTAAATAAGCTCTGAGACTTGTTCTTTAAATCATCTTGACACCAAGCGTTATCAACAACCAATACTAAAAATAGGACCAAAAAGATTGAGCATTTTATCCACATATCGTCTTCCTCATAATTAAATTGTTTTTAACCATCCATAAAGATAAATACTATTATATTTTCTAAATCTAAACAAAAGTAAACATTCTAATAATATCAGAAACATATAAAAATCAGCGGGGAGCCTAACTTCCTAATGATATATATGGTTTAATCAAGGTGTAATTTACAATAATTAGGGTAATGAAACTTAGTGTAAAAAGTAGGGCTAGATGATTTAAGGGAGGATTCTATGAAATTAAAATCGGACCACCTAACCCTTATATATAATTTAATTCTATCACGGAATGATGAATAAGTTTAGGTACATGCTATTTATACTTCTAATGCTATACGGTATTATAAGCAAAATAAAAATATTTTGTCAGCTTGTTGTAATTGTTTGTATTTCCTTTGTAATTATAGGTTGCGGTGTTTGTGAAGCTTCTCCCGCCCCCGAACCTAATCGTGTTCCTACTCCCATTCCAGCACCTACACACAGCCCTGAACCATTACCTGAACCTGCTCCATTACCTTCTCCTGTAATCTCTAATGAAATTTGCGATGATGGGATTGATAATGACAAAGACGGATATATAGACTGTCGGGACAAGGATGATTGTTCTTCAAGTCCGGCATGCAAAGAAATTTGCGATGATGGGATTGATAATGACAAAGACGGATATATAGACTGTCGGGACAAGGATGATTGTTCTTCAAGTCCGGCATGCAAAGAAATATTATGATTGTCTCTTTTGAGGTGAGAGAATGATGAGTAGTATATTGAAATATTTTGTAGGTTTAATAATACTGTTGACCATTTTGTCGTGTAATCAAA
>PVMK01118796.1_pt1 | contig 100089 bp, 93 predicted proteins | sample 1853481 | NCBI WGS metagenome assembly PVMK01 (sample SAMN08533507, study PRJNA380276) | Marine sediment metagenome, whole genome shotgun sequencing project.
TTAAATTGATAAGCTATCTGTGAAATGATAATTGATGACAAACTATTGGAAATAATCTGCTGCCCGGAAACAAAACAAAACCTTAAACTCGCAGACGAAAAGACAATAAGTGATTTAAATGCGCTTGTTGAAAAGAAGGAACTCAAAAACCGCATTAAGCAGCCGGTGGAAAAGAAACTCGATGGCGGGCTAATAAGGGAAGACGGTAAATACCTCTACCCCATCATCGAAGAAATACCTATTCTTCTTATAGATGAATCAATACCGCTTTGAGAATATGTCATCGCGAGCCATCAGCGTGGCGATCTCTTTTTTCCAAACTTGAGATTGCTTCGTCACATTGTTTCTCGCAATGACGAAATGAAATATTGATTTAATCCTTCGAAAGCATAAGATCAATGGAGGCTTTCCCTGCACCCACTACAATCACAATCAGCCCAAGCCCTAATGCAAGTATATGGTATTCGAAGCCTTCTCCTTCATTGGCACCGAACCAGTTCATAAAAAAACCGTTTGGTGCATGCACCATAAAGATCGCACCAAGCATAATTAGACTAATTGCAGCTGCAGAAAACCTTGCCAGAAACCCGAAAATTAAAGAAATAGCTCCGAAAGATTCAGCTAGTATGATTAGTACTGCCACGATTGAAGGAATATCGTTACTAACAAAGAAATCAACTGTATTTGAAAAACCATGTCCCCCAAACATCCCGAGAAGTTTCTGAAGTCCGTGGGGCAGTATAACGATGCCGAGGGCAATCCTTGCTATAAGCCCGGCAATATTGTCATTTGTGTAGTATAAATTCTTAAGCATAAAATTCTCCTCCTCAATTATTAGTAACTATGAAATTATGATAAACCAAAAACATATAAAGACTCAAACTATTTTTTTTAATCGAGCTGTATTTTGGAATCATCGATCAGGAAATATGCCAACACGCTTCCTGCAAAGCAAATGCCCGCACACAGTTTCATTACATATGAAAAGGTTGTGTGGAACGACTGCTTAAGTGACATCTGAACAAGGCCGGCTGTTTCACTATCCAGCCATTCTGGAATATTTGCCGCTGTAAATTTTATCCTTTCTGATTTCAGTACATCCAGTGTTGTAGGGTCCAGTGCTATTTCAGCTAAATGCTTGTCAAGATTAAAGTTAAACAGGTTAATTCCTATAAGGCCCAGGATTGCTATACCGAGAAGGCCTGCAATTCTGCCAACGGCATTATTTATACCCGAAACAAGGCCCGAAAACTTTTTATCATGCGATCCGACTACGGCTGATATCATCGGGGAACTTGAAAGCCCGACACCTCCTCCCATCAGGAGGATTGGCAGGAGCCAGTCACTCCTGTATTCCGTTTCGATCCCGGGAACTGAAAAGAGATAAAAAGATATTGAAACCATAAATATCCCGGTCATAAGGAGGCTTTTTACACCCAGTTTACTGACAAGTTCGCCTGAAATTGTTGCCAGGATTAATAGTGTCACAAACCCCGGGAGAAAACTGATTGCCAACTCAAGTGCGCTGTAGCCATGTAGCTGTATAAATCCAAACGGGACGTAAAAAATTACTGCGTTCCAGGAAAACCAGAATAAGAAAGATACAATATTTACGCCTGTAAAAGTTTTGGACCTGAAAAGCATCATAGGCACAAGCGGTTCGTTAATCCTTCTCTCGTAATAAATAAAAAAGGCACCAAGTATCAAACTAACTGCAATCGATCCAATAACCCTTATATCTGTGTATCCCATATTAGGAGACTCAATGAGTCCGAACACAAAAAGCCCGAGGGCAAGTGAGACAAGGACCGCACCGACAAGGTCAAGTTTTAGAGGCCTTAAATCCCTGTCATTCTGTACCTTTGTAATAAGCAGTGGCAAAAGAACTATTGAGACAGGAATATTGATTAGAAAAACATATCTCCATGTATAGGCCTCTGCCAGCCATCCCCCAATTATCGGCCCGAGTGCAGTCGTAACTGCGACAAATGCAGACCAGATGCCAAATGCCCTTACCCTCGTGCGTGCATCAAAAGATACAGTCAGGAGTGCAAGGCTTGCAGGAATCAGAAGAGCGCCGCCAACCCCCTGGAATGCCCTCGCCAGTATAAGGTCGTTTGTAGTAGGGGCAAAACCGCACCATAGCGAACATAATGCAAACATAATAAGGCCGATAGTAAATATCTTCTTCCTGCCGTATTTATCACTGAGGGCCCCGCCAAAAAGTATCAGTGATGAAACCATCAGGGCATAACTCTCAATAATCCACTGTGCCTGGGTGATCTTTGCACCAAGTTCATTTTGAAGAATCGGAAGGATTGTGTTTACACCGGTGCTGTCTATAAATGGCATCGCGGTCCCGATTATTGCAACAACCAGTACCCATTTACCATCCCTTAGGCTGGTAAATGGTGCAGATTCCTCCCGGGAGTTATACTCCAAATTCTGGGTTTGTATTTCCATAGGTATGCGTTGATAGAATTCTTATAAAATGAATATGATTGGGATAAAAATCCAGATTCAGCGATTAGTCTAGCATACTATGGTATTAATGTAATTAATTATTAGCTATGCATGCTGATACACCTTTCCTTTATAGCTCCTGAATAAAAATGCAAATACCTTATTTGGCAGAAGCCTTACCACAAGGTCTCCCATCTTTGGAGAGATCGCATCAGCCAGGAGCATCAACTTTGGCTGGAAAGGCACAATAATCCTCGCCCTGTTATGGTATACACCCTCAAGTACTGCTTTACCCACCTGTTCTACAGGGATAGGTGTAAATCTTCTAAAGGGAGGAGGCATATCTTCCGGCTTTACATGTTCGAGCAGCGGGGTCTGGGTTAAAGCGGGGTGAATTATCGATACATTAATACCGCTTCCCCTTAATTCTTGCCTGAGAGATGAGGTAAACCCTGTTATTGCATGCATAATACTTGAATATGCCCCAAAATGTGGGAACCCCTTCCTTCCAACTACCGAAGACATATTCATTATATGGCCTTCACCCTGTTTTTTCATGACAGGCAGTACCTCTTTTGTGAAGTAAACAGAGCCCAGGTAATCGACTTCGAACAAACTTTTAACTTTTTCCACAAAATCACCATCTTCGACCAGGCCCACTTCAGAACTACCCGCATTATTAAAGAGAACGTCTATCCGCCCCCATTTTTCAATGGTTTTGTTTACTGCATTTGTAACCTGCCCCTTCGAAGAAACATCTGTAGGTATAACAATGACATCCTGGTTAAACTCTTTGATTATATTTTGTACTGTTTCAAGTTTTTCTTTCGTCCTTGATACCAGTACCACCTTTGCACCTTCTTCAGCAAACCTTAGAGCAGCATCTTTTCCAATCCCGCTTGAAGCTCCCGTTACAATTACAACCTTATCTTTAAATCTTTCCTTCTTACTCATTTTTAATACCTCCTTTATACGTGTATATACACGTATTATGATAAAAATTTTTACATTATGGATTCAAATTTTGGAACAAAACTGTTAATACTATCAAACATTAACTTCCAGTTTTTTTCTCCGATCTCTTTTACAACACTTTTCTGTGCACTTTTCCAATAAGGGTAGGCATTTGAGAGTATCTGCTTCCCGGCCGGTGTTAGCGCCACCATTTTTATTCTTTTATCCTCACCGTTATTAATTTTTAAATACCCTTTATTAATAAGAGGTTTCAGATTACGGGCAAGAGAAGTCCTGTCCATCACGAGAATCTCCGATAGCCTGGTAATGGGGATTGGCCCATAGGCGAATACGTTTACGAGAAGGCTGTACTGCGTGCCTTTTAGGTCTATGCCTTCATGCCTGAATACATCTCAAAAACCTGGGTTACGACCCTTGTGATTTTTCTAAGGTTAAAACAGGCACAGTTACTGCTTTCCCCTGCTTTTTTCATATTAAACTTTTTATTATTTGATTTCATTATAATTAGGAGTATATACACGTATTGTCAATCTGTCAATAAAAAAATTTTTGATCTGATTCAAAACAGCTATATTTATTGTGTGGACCTGAAAAATATAAATATCGCAGAAGTTAAAAACCTCGACAACTTTTCGGGGATAGTCCCCTGTATTTCCGCTATCAACAGTGGTATTTTTCCCAAACACTTTGCTTCCGCTTCATATATTTGAACAAAGATACAGGAACATGCTGAGTGACTCCTTAGATTCAGAAAAGATAATTGCAATGGCCCTTCTAAAACCGGGATGGGACGATAACTACAACGGAAGTCCCGAGGTATTTGATGTAGCGGGTATGGGAAGGATCGTAAGTTCCGAAACATTTGATGACGGAAGGTCTAATATTGTCTTATATGGGCTCAAAAGAATAAGGATAGTGGAATTTACCGAAGATAAGCCTTACAGAAAAGCCAGGGTTGAGCTTCTGAATAACAAAAACGGTAATGACAAAACAAGCTTAAAGGAAAAATTAAAGAATATTGTATCAGACTGGAATGATATGCTTGGTACAAAATATAAAGAACATCAGCTCAATATTAATCTAAACCTGCCCCTTGCTAACCTCACGGATGTAATGGCATCCGTAATTTATACAAATATTTTTGAAAAACAGTCTTTCCTCGAAGAAACAGATGTTGAAAAAAGAACCAAAATGCTGATCGATTCAATTGAGACCCGGCTTCAATCTGCCAAGATAACTTCAAAAAGAATAGATTCGATTGTTAATACGCGAAACCTTAACTAGCAAGGAATTCCATAACCAGCTTATCAACCTCTTCCTGCTTTTCACGCCAGAACCCGTGGCCAACATTCTTAAATCCCTGCAGTCTGCAATCAGGTATTTTTTCAGCCATTTCCAAAGATTTTTTTGGAGACATTATAAGGTCCTTGTCACCATACATTACAAGTGTAGGGGCTTTTATATGGTCAATCTCATCAAGGCTGTAATGGCCTTCGCATGCATAACTTTGCCCCATATAACCTTTTAATACTTCCTCATCTTCGGGTATCTCATTTAAAAAACCTTTAATCATATCGATATTTTTTTCAATATATTCTCTTGTATATCCGTAAAAGAGCCCAGTTATCCAGACAGCTTTCATTCCGGCCTTTGAAGCAACTTCTCTTCCGCCTTTTAGCAGTAAATTCCCGACTTCGTCCATTGATGCGGCACTGCATCCAATTACGAGTTTATTAACTCTTTCGGGATATTTAATACCGATCCTCTGGGTAATCATCCCCCCCATTGACTTCCCGATAAATGTTGCAGAATCTATTCCCAGGTTATCAAGTAAACCAATTGTATCATCTGCCATGTCGGAAATAGTGAAACCGGGTTCTGTAACTTCTGATCTTCCAATGCCCCTGTTATCAAAGACAATGACCTTATATTTACCGGAATAAATCGGAATCTGTGTCTCCCAGCTCCCAAGGGGGCTTCCGAGCCCAGATATAAGTACAACCGGCTCACCCTCTCCATAGGTTTCATAATAAATCTTTATTCCGTTTGATTCCGCAAAAGGCATGGCAGCATGATACTGGATTAATGATGGTTGAATCAAGGGTTCTGTAATAGAATTGGCAAAATGTCATCCTGAATTTATTTCAGGATCTATTTTTTTTCAGAACGACCTGCAATGAATAACGTTAAGAAAATATAAATTTAAATCGTAAAGAAACGTAAAGGGGTTGTGGTGGGATTTTACGTTTTAGATTTTAATTTGGATTTTTAGTGTATGAATTGCCAGTCTTGATCTTTCTTTTGCTTCGTTTTCTTTATATCAAGATAAAGAAAATGAAGGCTTACTAAGAAATTTGTTTTTATGTTCTTTGTCTTGAAACAAAGAACCAAAGTTCAAGGCTGCACAAAAATTACTAAAAATTAATCATTTCACCTAAAAAATATATTCCCACACCATCCCCTATATTTTTCTTACGCTGAAATAAATAATTTTATTCACGCAATTTTTGTAATGCCATTTCTAAAACATCTGTCATCCTGAATTAGTACTAAGGCACAAAGTATATAATGCTATTCTTGTTTCATAAAATTACTATTTTGAAAGTTTAACCCAATATTCTAAAATCACTTTTCAGGATCCCCTGCTAAAATAGTTCCGGATGCTGAAACCTTATATACTGTCCAGATAACCCTGCAGTATTACAACCGCGGCCATCTTATCAATTATTTTTTTTCTTTTTTTCCTGCTCAAGTCTGCTTCAATTAATGCCTTTTCAGCAAAAACGGTTGAATAACTTTCGTCATAATACACGACCGGTAATTTAAATCTGTTTTCTATTTTTTTTGAAAATTCCTATGATCGAAAGCGTGGAGTTTACAAATGTCAGCGTTCTCGAGGATTTTACTAACTGGGAAGGGATAGAAATTACCAGGACACCGGGACAGCACGGGGTAGGTGTATGGATTGAGTCTATGGGAAAAGTCTCGGGTTTTATTTTTAAAGCAGATAATGAACCTACTGTTTACTGGGCAGGTGACACTGTGTGGTATGATGAAGTACAGAATATAATTTCTGAGCACAAACCCGATATTATTATTACTCATTCAAGCGGTGCGAAGCTTGGAAATTCAGAGCCTTTAATTATGGACGGTTTTCAGACCATAGATGTATGTAAATTCTCACCCGATTCAAAAGTCATAGCCATTCACATGGAAAGTCTTGATCATTTCATGGTATCAAGGGATGACCTTAGAAATGTTGCTGACAAACATCACGTCAGCCCGGATCAACTCTTAATCCCGCATGATGGGGATGTTCTGGAATTCTGATTTTTTACAAGCATGTTCTTACCGCTTACCGGGGAAACACCGTTAGGAAGTTCGGTAACTCTGTTTTCTGTCATTCCGGACCAGATCCGGAATCTAATTTTTAGATTGTTTTTTTGAAATGATTGAGCATAAAAAAAGGAGCAATGACCTGTGATCACTGCTGCTACTCAGAGGATATATTAGTGCAATAATCTAACTCTAGAGGTGACCCTAAATATGTGGGTTTTGACAGTATTCTATGATATAATAATTTTTTTCTTTAATTTGGTGAAATAATGAAAAAAATTTCTGCAATTCTAATTTTAACTTTTCTTTTTTTATCTTCATGTGAGAAGCTGGGTAAACAATCACAAACCATACCAACTGATGATAAAAAGCCCAACATTCTTCTGATTGTTGCCGACGATTTAGGGTATTCTGATATTGGCGCTTTTGGTGGTGAGGTTGCCACCCCGACACTGGATAAATTAGCCAAAGAAGGCTTGCAGTTGACCAACTTTCATGTTCTACCCACCTGCTCACCAACACGATCGGTTCTATTGTCCGGCATAGATAATCACCAAGCAGGTCTTGGAACCATGGGAGAATTACTAACAGATGAATTTAAAAAAAGGCCTGATTACCACTCTGGTTACGCTGGACATTTGAATTTTGAAGTCGCAGCTTTGCCGGAAGTTTTAAAAGCCAGTGGTTATCACACTTACATGTCTGGCAAGTGGCATCTTGGACTTGAGAAAGAAACCAGCCCTTATGCCAGAGGCTTTGAAGAAACATTTATACTGGCGCCTGGAGGAGGAAGTCACTATAATGATCGTAAACCAGTATCCCCACCAGAAACTATGATTTACCGACGTAATAGTGAAGAAGTAAAATCGTTACCCGCTGACTTTTATTCAACTAAATTCTACACAGATATACTCTTGGAATGGATCAAAAAAGACCATAAAGATGGTAAGCCGTTCTTTGCTTATTTGTCCTACACAGCACCTCATGACCCCCTACATGCACCTAAAGAATACATTGATAAATACAAGGGTAAGTATAATGAAGGATGGGACGTCCTACGTAAGAAGCGTCTGCAACGGCTGAAGGATCTCGGAATTATCCACAAGGATGCAAAACCCTTTCCGCGTTTGCCATCTGTAAAAGCTTGGGACGAACTATCCCCAGAGGAGAGACAGGAAGCGGCCCGCGATATGGAAGTTTACGCGGCTATGATCGACTACATGGATGAACAGATCAAGAGGGTGTTCGACTACTTGAAAGAGATAGGTGAGTACGATAATACCATGATTGTCTTTTTCTCGGACAACGGTGCCAACGGCGCAAGGCCAACTGCTTATCCCGGTCAAACTGCTGAATACCTAAACTCTTTTGACAATTCACTCGAAAACCGCGGACTAGCTAACTCCTATATCGATATGGGGCCCGGATGGGCTCAGGCCAGCATGTCTCCAAGTCGTTTATTCAAAGCTTTTACTTCAGAGGGTGGTATAAAATCACCAATGCTTGTTAAATTACCTGGCAAAATGCCTAATGCCGGTACCATGAACCATTCATTTTTCCATGTGCGCGATATAATGCCGACGTTTCTCGATTTGACAGGTGTAGAGAACTCTAAACAGATAAATGGTCGCAAAGTAAGAGAAATACAGGGTAGTTCAGTACTAAATTTTCTCAAGGCTAAGAATCAAACCCCTTATAAAGGGGCTAATCAGGTCGGCTACGAAATGTTTAGCATGAAGGCTTTCTTCGATGGGGACTGGAAAGTCCTTTGGATGCCTCAACCCTTTGGTAAGGGTGAATGGGAGTTGTACAACATCAAGAACGACCCCGCAGAAATTAATGACCTTAGCAAGGAAAAACCTGAGAAGTTAAGAGAATTGGTTGCTAGGTGGGAGATATATGAGAAGGAAAATGGGGTAATTGATATTCCTCTTGATCTATCCGACAAGTTCAAGTAAACAGAGTTGGATAGAATTCCTCCAAAATCATCTAGCCCTTTATTCCTCAAAATAATCTTAAAATTACCCCTTGATTAAACCATATATATCATTAGGAAGTTAGGCTCCCCGCTGATTTTTATAAGTTGCTGTGATTATTGGATTGTTTGATTGGAATATTTGAGCATAAAAAAAAGGAGCAATGACCTGAATCACTGCCCCTTGGGTTCTTTAAATCAATTATTCACAGGAGTTACAATATTGAACCAAAACTTAAATGTATCGAGTAGGGATACCAACTCCGTTAGTTTCTCTTTGTTGCCTTTAACTTTAATCTCCCCAGCTACAATTTTATCATCTAGCGTACCGTTTCCTAGGAGTACATCGTTCAGAGAAGTACGTGTTAATGTAATGGTTGCGTCGGCATTTGGTGCTTGTTTATTGGCTGAATGATTAATCGCGCTGTTTTCTAGTCCTAGTACGTACTGCTCGCCCGTATCGGTAAAGTCGAAGTTAAGTGTTATGGTCTTCCCGTCAGCCTTGGGGCCGTTTAGCCTCATACCTATCCAGTCAAATAAAAGATCGAGATTCATAGCCCGAATAGTGTCCGGGCTTGCCGTGTTAGGTGCTCCAAGGTCCTTGACTCCTTCTCTGAGCTCTTTTGCTCCGCTTAGATAGAAATTGCGCCACGGTCCCGACTCTGCCTGATAACCCAATTGTTCAAGGGCATCGGCCTGTAAATTTCGAGCGGCCTGATTATTTGGATCGGCAAATACCACATGATTCACAACCTGTGCCACCCAACGGTATTCACCTTTATCGTAGTATACTTTGGCATTTTTAAGCACATTGTCGGCACCGCCCATGAACTCAACATACCGTTTGCTTGCCTCTGCCTCCGGCAGCACATGAAGCGTTGCAGGGTTACCGTCAAACCAACCTAAATAGTGAACGTAGGTTGATTTCATATCGTGGTTTTTCGATCCGTAATATCCGCGGTTAGACCACACATTGTCCAAGCTCTTCGGAAGATCGAGCATCTCGGCGATTTCAACCATCTTGTAGCCGTGGTTCGCGAGTCTTAGAGGCTGGTCGTTGATATAGCGGTATAGGTCGCGCTGGGATTTGAGGTGATCGACGATCTCTTTATTCCCCCATACAGGCCAGTGATGAGGTGCATATAGTACTTCCACCTCGCCGCCCCAGTTATTTATTGAGTCGTTCAGGTATTTTGACCACATAAGGGGATCACGTATCTTTGCGCCGCGAAGAGAATAGGTGTTGTGCAAAGTGTGTGTAGCGTCTTCGGCCGTACAGAGCGCTTTTTTCTCGGGGATGTAAAAGAACATTTCGGATGGTGCTTCGGATCCCGGTGCCATCCAGAATTTAAATGTGAGACCTTCTATGTTCATCGTCTGTCCGTTGGTTGTGATAATATCCGTAGGGGGAATTAACGTTACCGTTCCGAAAGATGTTGTCGGTCCGAGCCCCGCTCCTACCTGTCCAGTAGGGGATTCGGGAAGAACGTTTCCGTACATATAGCTTGCCCTTCGGCTCATGGCGTTTCCAGCCATTACATTCTCGGCCACGGCATGATCAAGAAACCCGTAAGGGGCAATGATCTTAACCTTCCCGGCTTTCACGTCTTCCTCTGATACTACTCCACGTACGCCGCCGTAGTGGTCAACGTGGCTGTGTGAATATATCACAGCCTTCACAGGTTTTTTGGGACGGTGCTGATAGTACAGATCGAGTGCGGCTTTGGCTGTCTCTTCTGAAATCAGCGGGTCGACAATTACTATCCCTTTGTTGCCCTCAATGAATGTTATGTTGGATAAATCAGCGGCTCTTACCTGATAAATACCGTCGCTTACCTTAAACAGCCCGCCGATCATGATTAGCTGGGACACGCGCCAAAGGCTTGGGTTTATGGTATCAGGTGCGGGCTTGCCTTCTTTAATGAACGCAAATTTACTTAGATCATATATGACCTGGCCCTTATCGTTCTTCACCGCTCCGCCGTCCGGCAAAGGTGCGATAAATCCCTTGTGCGCATCCTCAAAACTCTTCGTGTCTGAGAACGGTAATTGTTTTAGAAGCTTGGCATTAGCGTCTTTGGTTGTTTGAGTAGCATCTTTAGATTTATCCTGTGCAAACGAACCATTTGTAAAGAAACTCATTGCTACAAAAACAATAAAAACAGTAGAATATCTAAGCAACCTATGTTTGAATATTAAGGAAATATTCATGACTCACCCCTTCTTTTCTTATATTTTTCCATCAAATTATGATTATATTACAAATCATTACTTTATACTATTGAAGGTATAAAACCACCGACAAATGCCTTTTTACAGCACTGCAAACACATTATTTATATTATAAAATTACCCCTTGTGTAAACCATATATATCATTTGGAAATTAGGCTCCCCTGTTTCCGCCGATATAGTAACTCTATGGCTCTCGGAAGGGAACTTGTATTCGGTTAATCTGTGTAAATGAATTTAATCCCTACTTATGAACCGGGCAAAATATCACAGTAATAAAATCGCTCGTCCCTAAGAACAATTTCGCCCAATTCATGGGAAATGGGTGTGTTGAATATCCGCCCGTCGTAAACAAACGTGTGAAATTCTCCGTTCTCACCACAAGGATCAACACCACTAGGCAGATCATTCAAAAATTGTTTATTGAACTCTCTTCCGGCAAATTCTTCGCCGAGCACGTTTGAATCTACACACACTGTAATGGCTTTAAAACCGGAGTCTATAAATTCCAGAGCTAATTTCGCGGTATCCCGTTTCCAGATTGGAAAGATGCATTGCATATCGATTTTTTGAAGCAGTGCTTCCCGGTACTTTTTAATCTCTTCTAAGAACAGGTCACCGAACACGACCTGGCTTATATCTGACTCTTTATACTTTAATAGTACATCGTTAAATTTTGACTCATATTCTTCATTGGAAGCGTTTTTAGATATAAAAACCTTTTGAAGAGGGATATTCAAATACTCTGCTTGTTCTTCCAAAAGACTAGCTCGCAGACCGTGCATACTGACTCTATCATATTCGTCTGTGACTGTTGTAATCAGAGATATGATCTCATATTTTCCGCTTTTCTGAATCTCATATAAAGCAAGCGAGCTGTCTTTGCCACCGCTCCATGAAAGTAGTATCGGCGATCTTCTTTTCATCTCAGACATATTAGCTGGATAATGACTATTAACGAATCATTTGGTAAATAATCTTGCCAATATTCATCAGTCTTTTTTAGTAGCCATTATTAAGTTAGTTTTTTACTTATGTACTCCAGGTCTTCCTCTGCTTAAAACTTCCTCTCCATCACTTGTTACAAAGATTACTCTCAATAAGGTTTTTGAAACTTTGAACTTAATTTTGATAATGCTTAGTTCCTTTTCCTCGTATTTTTCATTTTCTTCTTTTGAGGTAGATATCTCTATCCGTTCAATCATATTTTGTATTTCCTGCCGTAGCTGAAATCTTCGATTAATTCTTTCTTGTTCATCTTTTGCAGAGTCAAGAAATGAATAAACTTCCTTTATCCTTTCTTTCTGTTTTTTTAACGTATCACGTTGTTTAGTCAAATCCTCTATATCTTGAATAAGTTTTTTGTTCTCTTCTTTTAATTGAGCTACAACAACTTTTATTTTCTCATTTTCTTCATCAAATCTTTCTAGAGTTTCTTCATCCCTATTGCTAATCACCAACTCAGTTAAATAATCTATCCGAGATTCCAACTCTTCTAACTCGTGCCTATTCTTTGCTAATTCATTTTCTTTTTGTTTTTTTAAGTTTTGTTGTTTCATCCTCGTCTGGTAAAAGTTTAGTAATATCCAGTTCGTAAAAATTCTCTAATAATATCCTCTCAAATTCATCATAACGTACTGACTTAGTAGTACAAACCATTTCTACTTTTTGATCCTTCTTTATAGTTATTGGTACTTTATTTTTCCGTCTCTTACTATCACAAATAAGGTATTGAAATCCTTTATCCACAAACTGCATTGAACTGCCACATTTGCCACATTTAACAACATATGAAAACAAATTGTTTGCTTTATCCTTATTGCCTCCACCTCCACTATTGCCAGGGAATTTGCCATTTTGTTTAATCAGTTCTTGTACTTTGTAAAATAAACCTTCATCAATAACTATTGGATAGTAATCTTTAATGGGATCACCTTTTGCTACTGGTATTGTTCTTTCTTCTTCTTTACTATTTCTGATTACTGTTTTTGTCTTCATTTCATGTGGTTGATATTCTCCGAATACTCTTTTATTTCGAAGTATTTTATTTATATATGAATCACGCCAACCACCAGACTTATTTCGTAAGCTAACAGGTGGTTTCCAAATATCAGGATCTGAGTTTAATTCTTTTTCAATCTTATAACTACCTTTGCCTTCGAGTCTTTTTTTGAAAATCAATTTTATTGCTTCACATACTTCAGGTATTGGAACAAATTTGGATTTGTCTTCTGTCAATTTAACCCAAAGAGTACATTTAGCACTCAATATTTTTATTTCATTATTACGCAATTTTTTTATTTTTTCTTCGAATGCTTGTTTTATACGTTTAGATTTTTTTAAAGATTCATTGTGTGCTGCCGCCATTAATCCTATGCTGCTACTAAGTTGATGCGGATATTTATTGATAGTATCAATGTCGTATTCCATCATATCTTGCAATGTCACAATCTTAATTTCTTTTCGAATTAACATCATGAACAATGTTAGAGCATCCATGATTTTTTCGCGCGACAGCCTATCTAAATGTTCTACTATTAATACTGAGCCTTTAGGAATCTCTCCATTATCAACCAGATCAATAAAATCTTTAAGTGCGCCGTTAATTCTGTTAAAGCCTTTATATCCGGATTTCCCGAGGTCTTTGAACTTTTGACTTTCATCAAGTGTTAATCCATGCTCTTCCGCATATTTCTTAGCTTCACTTTCCTGTCGCCTAAGAGAGTCTCCCTTCTCTTGTTCAGGTGTTGAGAACCGTATGTAACTGTATGCTTTTGGTTTAATGCCCATTGGTTATATAGAATTACTGCATAATAATATGTTTGAAATAATTGTTTTAACCGTCGAATCCTATACGATCTTACATAAGCATATACTAAGAGTAATTGTTTTTAATTATCGCCGCTTAAAACTACTAATTTTTATTCTCTAATCTTATTAGCTAGACTACCATTCTCAGAAGGTAAGACATCTGCATATAGTGCAGTCATACTAATTTTGCTATGACCTAGTTGTTTCTGAACATATCTTAGGTTCTTTGTAGCATGTAACAAAAAAGTAGTATATGTATGGCGAGCGCTGTGTATTGAGTAGTGTATTGGTAGGTGCGATTCTTCAATTGCCCTCTTAAATGATTTCATTAATGTTATTGTTGCACAGTAACATCCATTTCGACCAGTAAATAATGGGCTATCAACTTCGACGGATTCACACATAGCTTTCTTTTTCCATGAAATAAAGTTTTTTATATGTCTTACAAGTTCCTTATCTAAGTAAACATCTCTTTTCTTGCCCCTCTTACCATTTCTTACGATTAAATATGGATCTTTAGTATTTAATTCAATATCGCCAATTGTTAAATTGGCTATCTCAGATACACGTAAACCAGTGAACAAGACTAGATTTACCAACATGTAACGTTTTATCCATGTTCCACGTCCATGCAATAAGTCTAATTCAGCTTTGTCTTTACAAGTTCTTAGTAGCTTTGATCTTTGATCATGGTCTAAAATCTTTTCTCTATCTATTTTATAACTGGTGGAATTCATTTTTTGCTCTCTTTATTTTATAGCCTACGGACAATATTATATAGAATAATACGTTAAGGACAACGATATTTTATAGATTATTTATATTCTCTATAAAATATTTTTGGGCTCTGGATAATATGACGCCTGAGGAGTATACGAAAAAGACTTTAAAAAAGCCAGAAATCTCTAATTTATGTGGTACAGCTTTTGGGTGAGAGTCAGCTCTCAAAAATCTAACTTAATCTATGGACCTATTATAAAGGGGCAGGTCAAGTTGCACTTTGTTATCATTCCGGTCCACAAAACTGATACTTGAAGAGTTCGGTAAATTAGTAGACTCGAGAACGGCCGTGAATTAGCCCCCGCTGCCCTTCTACTTCACCTTAACCCATTTATCTATAAATTTGCCGCTTTTCATAGCGGTTAGTGAATTCGGGCCGAATGAACCGTATATACTCTCCGTCAACGGAAACTCCAGCTTCACCTTTCCGTCTAACATTACCATCTCGGAGGAGCCACTCTTTTTGGTAAAATCATACTTCATCCCTGTTCCGTCATTGTCCGCAGAGTATATGGCTTCCTCAGTATACGTTGAGCCTGAAATCGTATAGGTCGCAATGGACGAGCGCGAGCTGACATTGCCCTCATGATCTTTTACGGCTAGGTTAAAATTCACATACCCTCCGCTTACGTTGTAAAGTCCCGCAATCGCGGGCGGAGTAAGTATTGTGCCGTCCGGAAGTTGGCGTGACTCGAGCACATATGTGCCCTCAATCGATGTGAAGTCGGCCGCCTGTGATGTAATGCAAAACGAAGCTGTTATCAGTAATGCTCCAAATATTGCAAGTAATCTGTATTTCATGTGTTTATCCCCTCTTGTGGATTTTGCCCATTTTAAATTATATTTTCATTATAACCTAGATGTAAAGTAAATTACAATTCTGAGCGTAGCAAACAATCTCTCATATACAACATTCAACAAATCTTTCAAAATAACGATATGCAACTATCTTTGTGTTGAACATATATGGGGGTTCTTCTCTAAAAAACAACTTAACTTATGGTCCTATTAGAAGGGGCAGGTCAGAATGTCAAGCCCCCAAAAACCGGTCCACCTTTTAAGTTAGAATTTTTCATATTCCTCTCTAATGAGTTGAAAGAAAATATTAATGGTTAAGACAGAGATGTCAGCAATACTTTTTATGTTTAAAATAATTGTTTTAACCGCCGTATCTTATGACGCCATCCTTCAAATTGCCCAAAGCTTTCCCAAGTCCCTCGAATGATCCACTTCTTATGACTCCATTTTTAAAATTAGCTATATTAATCCCTTCCTTATATAAGGAAAACGATTTTTTTAAAATTTATACCTAATTTGTTAAAACTATATGGTAAATTCGGGTGCGAATCTTAACGTAAACCGGCCTATCCTGCGACTTTTTCTTAAAGTAGGGTATTTGTACGTGTTTAAACTTAAAAACTGTAGTAAGCAGGTGATTGGATGTTAAGTAAAAGTGAATTTGAAAGAAATGAAGATACAGAAGGTGACCAAAAACTACTATAAGTTATAAAATAGAATCCTCCTAATACACTAGGAAAACGATTTAAAAGAAATTTACGCCCTTTGTATCTAATAAGACATGAAGTGCAGTGTCCTACTCTTTTATACTCATAAGAGACCGCATGCCGAACCTCCTTATATCTAATATTTCAATTCGACGTTTTAATTTTTTATTTCTCCTACCTGATACACCGATTATTTTTCTTCTCAGAATCTCTTTTTTTGCAAATTCTTTTGCTTCTTCTTCAGAATCAGCTAGGTAATAAAGTTTTTCTGTGTACCAATTTCCTTGTGTTCCTTTTATTCTTTTACATTTAAAACTTTTTTTAATAACTCTATTATTTATTTCTACTTCAAATAATTGCATAAAAACCTCCCTTATATTATATAATATATATTGTTTACGGTGGGTTACACTATATATTAAACATTTACATATGATGGTCCGATATTTTCATTCAGTGTAGATTGTCTGGCAGGGGATATAGTACTAAAAGACAGTAGGTTTTATTACTGTGATATAATCAATAAACAATAACTCATTGGAAACAATATCTATTGAACTCAGTTAAATAATTATTATATTGGATATTAGTTACAATTAATTAGCGATATATTTATCCCAAGGAGATAAAAATGAATACGATTAAGAGCATTGCCCTACTCGCAGCATTATCTGCACTTCTGATCTGGATTGGAGGTATGATCGGCGGCCAGCAGGGGGCACTTATAGCTCTTGGTATAGCGCTTGTAATGAACTTCACCAGTTACTGGTGGAGTGACAAGATCGTCTTATCAATGTACAAAGCAAAAGAAGTAACATATGAAGATGCACCAGATCTTTACGGTGATGTACAGGAACTTGCAACTAATGCAGGTTTACCGATGCCAAAAGTCTATATTGTGCCCGAGCAGGCACCAAATGCCTTTGCAACAGGCAGGAGTCCGAGTCATTCTGCAGTTGCAGTAACCCAGGGAATAATGAAATTACTCAGCAGGGATGAATTAAAAGGCGTATTAGCCCACGAACTAGCACACATAAAAAACAGGGACATACTCACAGGGTCCATTGCCGCAACTATAGCTACCGCAATTACATACTTAATATACATCGGATTGTTTTTTGGCGGAGGCAGGGGTGGCAGAGGTTCAAACCCGATAGCGCTGATTGCAATGTTAATTCTCGCTCCTCTTGCCGCAAGCCTTATCAGGATGGCAATTTCCCGGACAAGAGAATACGAAGCTGATAAAGGCGGTGCGCAGATCTGCGGAAATCCGCTTTATCTGGCAAATGCACTAAGAAGCCTTTCCGGGTATTCAGGCAGGGGCAAGTTCACCGTAAGTGAACAGGCTGCAGACAGCACGGCACATATGATGATAATAAGCCCGATGCTTGGCGGAAGAATGGCAAAACTATTCAGCACACACCCCCCAATGGAAGAAAGAATCGCGAGGCTTGAAAATCTGGCAATGGGCAGGTCTTAAAAACAGGATTATTGTCCATAAGGCCAAATGAACAAAAGAACTAAACCGCTTATTGGTATCACAACCGACTTTAAGGACAAGAATAACTCCATAGAAGAGGCCTATTCCAAAGCGGTTGCAGGATATGGCGGATTACCTGTTTTAATTCCAACTGTAGAAAATCAAACTGAATACTTAATAACTATCATTGATAGGATTGACGGCCTTCTGATTCCCGGTTCAAGGGACATGGACCCTAAGCATTATAATGAGGGGCCTCACCCCAAGCTCAATCCCATGAACAAGGAAAGGACAGCAGCAGAATATATAGTTCTGGAATCTGCCCTGGAGAAAAAGATCCCTGTACTGGGTATTTGCGGTGGAATGCAGTTTATCAACGTGTTTTTTGGTGGTTCACTACATCAGGACATTCAGGACCTTGTAGAGAATCCCCTTATTCATGAGAAAGGGACTGTACACCCGGTAAAAATCAGTGAAGGATCCAAACTTTTACGTATTGTCGGTAAATCGGAATTCAGTGTAAAAAGCTATCACCACCAGGCTGTAAATAAAGTCGGGGGTAGCCTTAGAGCCAATGCCCATTCTTCCGATGGATTAGTAGAGGGACTGGAATCGGAAGAACATTCTTTGCTAGCAGTGCAGTGGCACCCGGAACTTGAAGATTCAGAGATATCAAAGAAAATTTTTGAAAGTTTTATAATTAAATGTTCACAAAAATAATAAAATGTCATGCTGAATTTATTTCAGTATCCCTTGCTATATACAATCAGATCCTGAAACGAGTTCAGGATGACAGTTATCTTAATATCGGCCTGCAATGAATAACGTTAAGAAACGTCTGGGGGTTGTGGTGGGATCAGACGGTTTAGATTTTAAATTGAATTTTTAGTTAATGAATTGCTAGCCTTGATCTTTCTTTTGCTTCCTTTTCTTTATATCAAGATAAAGAAAATGAAGAATTGCTATCTATTCGCTTGCTTATTTTTAATATGTTCTTTGTCTAGATACAAAGAACCAAAAATCACGGCTAAACAAAATTTCCTTAAAATTAGTCATTTCACCTAAAAAATATAATCCCGCCTCATCCCATATATTTTTCTTTACGCTGAAATAAATAATTTTATTAACGAAAATTTTGTAAGGCCGTTTTTCTAACACTCTCAAGGGGGTAAGGAAATTAATGGAAATTCATAAAATTATTATAGTTACTTTGTCACATAGTTATAGGTAAACTTCATACCCACTTTGGAATACATAAACATCAAGGGCGCACGCCAGCACAACCTAAAAGACATAAGCCTTAAAATTCCCCGCCGTTCCCTTACGGTTGTCACAGGTGTTAGCGGTTCAGGTAAATCCTCCCTGGCTTTTGACACTCTTTTTGCCGAGGGCCAGCGAAGGTTTATGGAATCTCTTTCAGCATATGCCAGTCAGTTTATAGACAAGCTTGAAAAGCCCGATGTAGATTACATTGAGGGGCTTTCCCCTTCTATTGCAGTTGACCAAAAGACTTTTCACCGTAATCCGAGATCTACTGTCGGCACAATCACCGAAATCTATGATTTCATGAGACTACTTTTTGCCCGCATAGGAATTCCTAATTGCCCAAACTGCAATATTGAGATTGTGACACAGACAGTTGATTCAATGATTGAAAAGATTGTAGAAGTATCAGGGGAAAAAGAGATTTATATATACTCCCCAATAATTCAGGGAAGAAAAGGCGAATACAGGAAAGAACTGGAAGATTTGAAAAAAGAAGGCTTCCTTCGTGTCAGGATAGATGGCACTGAATATGACCTCGACGATGAAATTAAACTTAGCAGGTATAAAAACCACACTATCGAACTTCTTATTGATGTAGTAGGCAGCACTTCAGTTGATAGAATCGAAGAGGCCCTGAGACTAGCCTTAAAAAGGTCGGGTGGTGTTGCCAGGTGTGAAACAAATAACGAAATTTTAAATTTCAGTGAGAGTTATTCATGCCCCGGATGCGGATTTATATATTCAGAAATTTCCCCGCGTCTCTTTTCTTTCAACAGCCCCTACGGGGCATGTGGCCAGTGCAACGGCTTGGGCATAAATACTTTTTTTGACCCGGAACTTATAATCGAAAACCCCGGCAAATCCCTGGAAAAGGGGGCGATTACTCCCTGGAAGAATTCAACTTATTACAAAAATGTTTTAAATTCCCTGGCCGAACACTATGGCTTTAGCATGAGTGTTCCTTTTAACAAACTTAAAAAAGGAATAAGAGACAAGATTTTATACGGGACAGGGGACGAAGAAATAAAATTTACCCGTAAAAAGAAAAAATGGTCTGAAGAGTATTACGAAACATTTTCTGGTGTAGTAGATATTATCTCCAGCTGGTACAAAGAGACTGACTCTGATGAAATAAGAGAGTCCCTGTCTAAGTATCTTGTTTCTAATGTATGTGAAGAATGCGGCGGTTCAAGGCTAAAAAAGGAATCACTCTCAATACGAATAAATAAAAAATCAATTTATGACCTGTCCGGTCAGCATACAGAGGACCTGCTTAAATTTTTTGAGAATATAAAACTTAACGAAAGAGAAAAATTAATATCCGAGCGGGTAATATTTGAAATAATCTCACGTTTAAAATTCCTGGTAGATGTAGGCCTTTCTTATCTTTCACTCGACAGGTCTGCCCCAACACTGTCAGGGGGTGAGGCCCAGAGAATAAGGCTTGCCACGCAGGTTGGTTCCCAGCTCACAGGTATCACCTATGTCCTCGACGAACCTTCAATAGGCCTCCATCCGAGAGACAATGACAAACTGCTTGATACGCTTAAATCAATCCGGGATTCCGGCAACACCGTAGTTGTTGTTGAACACGATGAAGACACAATAAGAAACAGTGATTTTATTGTAGACATTGGCCCTGGTGCAGGTGAGCACGGAGGGAAAATTGTAGCTGCAGGTGATGTAGACCAGATAATTAACCAGCAATGTTCTCTAACTGGCAAATATCTGTCCGGGAAGCTGAAAATTGATATACCCAAAAAAAGAAGAAAACCTGAAGATTTCATTAATATCCTTAAAGCCTCTGAAAATAATCTGAAAGACATAGATGTGGATTTTCCCCTTGGGGTATTTACATGTGTGACAGGGGTTTCGGGTTCAGGAAAAAGTACCCTGGTCATTGATATCCTTTACAACTTTCTGTCTAAAAAGTTGTATAAAAGTAAAAAGATCATCGGCAAAATTAAAGACATAAAAGGCTTTGAAAAAATTAACAAGATTATTGATGTAGATCAAAACCCGATCGGGCGTACCCCGAGGTCTAATCCTGCAACATATACAGGACTCTTTGCAGACATAAGGGATATCTTTTCAATGCTGCCCGATGCTAAGGCAAAAGGGTATGGCCCGGGAAGATTTAGTTTTAATGTAAAAGATGGCAGGTGCAATCACTGCAGCGGTGATGGTAATGAAAAAATAGAAATGCATTTCCTTTCGGATGTATATGTAACCTGCGAAAAATGCAGCGGCAAGAGGTACAATGAAGAAACTCTTGAAGTTAAGTTCAAGGGCCACAGCATTGCAGATGTGCTTGATATGAATGTAGAAGATGCACTAATGCTATTTGAGAATTTTCCTAAACTTAAAAATAAACTGGCCGTATTAAACGAAGTTGGGCTTGATTATATAAGGCTCGGGCAGGCATCCACAACTATCTCGGGCGGGGAAGCACAGAGAATAAAGATTTCTAAGGAACTTTCCAAAAAATCTACAGGAAACACTTTTTATATCCTTGACGAACCATCCGTGGGCCTTCATTTTGATGATGTAAAAAAACTGTTAAAAGTAATCCAAAAACTTGTAGACCTGGGTAATACAGTTGTTGTTATTGAGCACAATATTGATATTATTAAAAGTGCGGACTATATAATTGATCTTGGGCCTGAAGGCGGTGCAAACGGAGGTAATGTTGTTGCAGCCGGCACTCCGGAATCAGTTGCAAAATCAAAGAGTTCTTATACGGGCAAGTTTCTGAAGAAGGCACTCCTGAAGAAATAAGGAATTAAATTGGATCTTATTCAATCAATAATTTTAGGCATCATACAGGGTATAACTGAATTCCTTCCAATAAGCAGTACGGCCCACCTTGTGCTCGTACCATGGTTTTTTTCATGGAATGACAAGGGACTGCCTTTTAATGTGGCCCTTCATATTGGAAGTCTCTTTGCAATCTTAGTCTATTTTTACCACGACTGGAAAAGGATAATCCCCCAATTTTTAAAATCAGTCTCAAGGGGTTCATTTAAGGGTAATCATGACGGCATGCTGGGTTTATACATAGTTATCGGGACAATACCCGGAATAATATCAGGCTATGTATTTGAATCCTATTCTGCCGGTATTCTAAGAAATCCATTATCTATTGCGGCCGCACTCGCACTTTTTGCAATATTTTTATATATTGCAGACAGGAGGACAAAGAACCGTAAAGAAATAAAGGATATGGACCTTACCGACTGCCTTTTCTTTGGGATTGCCCAGGCATTTGCAGTAATACCAGGGGTTTCCCGGTCGGGCGCTGCTGTTACCGGCGGGCTTTTTCGAAATTTTAAAAGGGATGAGGCAGCAAGATTTTCTTTTCTGCTCGCAGCACCGCTTATTACCGGTGCGGGTGTGCTGGAATCAAGGCACATACCTATAGATACGATGGTAACGGCACCGTTTCTGCTTGGAATCCTAAGCTCTGCTGTAACAGCTTTTTTTGTTATTAAGTTTTTACTCAGGTTTCTGCAAAAGCAAAGTTACAAGGCATTTGTGATTTACAGGTTAGCTCTCGCTGCCGTAATTGTAATACTAACATTAAGGAACTTTATTTAAATTTAAAATGATTGCACTAATTTCTGCCACTAAAGATGAGATATCTTCATTATTAAATACACTTACAAATAAACAATTTTCGAATACAGACTCTGTTAAATTTATTGAGGGCAAGTTCCTTGATATAGATATAGTTGTTTCAATACCGGGTGTAGGAATAAAGAGAGCAAAAAACTGTACCAATACGCTGATTAAAAAATACAAACCCCAAATTATTATTTCTGCAGGGTTTGCCGGGGCGCTTAACCCGAAACTCCGGCTTGGGGATGTTGTAATTCCTGATTGGGTTTTAAGCCTAAAAAATGCTGACAAAATATATCTGGATAATAACCTTCCCTATATTGGCTTTAAATTTTTAAATGGCGGAGTTCTGACGGAAAACAGTTTTATTAATGTAAAAGAGAAAAAACTGGACCTTTTTGTCCAAAGCGGAGCTGATGTAGTAGATATGGAAACATGGGCTATTGCAGACGCTGCCCGAAAACTGGACACCAGGGTTATATCCGTAAGGTCGGTTTCTGATCTGACTAACCAGCACCTTCCAAAAATGGGACAGATTTTTAATAAAGAAGCAAAAATTGATACAAAAAAGGCCTTCGGTTATTTCAAGTCCAACCCCGGCGAGATATTTAATTTTCTAAGGTTTAAATATGTGAATTTAAGAAAGGCCCGCAACAGGTTAAACAGCTTTTTATTTCTTCTTATACCCGTATTACATAAACTGGACAACTAGTTTGCTTTTACCACCCTTCCCTCTGCCCATTCCCTTGGTCGGCAAGAAGTTTCAGAAGTGCCTCGACCCTGTTTTCCTCTTTGGCATTTAAAAAAACCAGGCTTTAGCGCGGCCCTATTAATACATACAATTCACGAAGTATATCTTTATTAGCTATTGAATTACTTTAGGGAAAAAATCATTATAAAAATTCAGCTTTTAATTAAAAATTTTAATGCAATATTATAAACATGTCCAAAAAATTTAAAATTATATTAATCACCGGGATTATACTGGGTAGTTCCATTTATATAATGTTCAGAAACGAACTACGTGCCGGGATAGAGTTTGCAAAAATCCCTTTTATCGCGCAAAGGGAAATCTCTCCCAGCCGTAAAGCAATTGAAGTAAAACCCTGGGCGACAGTCAGCCTCGAGAAAGTATATTCCGGTTTTAAGGAACCACTTTATCTGGTGGAAGCAAATGACAATTCAGGAAGTATCTATGTTGTCGAAAAAGGAGGGAAAATTATAGCTGTTAATAACGGATCGAAGAAAACATTTCTCGACATATCCGAAAGGGTAAGGGACAGGGAATATGAACGCGGGCTTCTTAGCGTTGCTTTTCATCCCAATTTTCAGAATAACGGAAGGTACTTCGTTTATTACACCGATGTAAAAGGTGCAGTGATCATTTCGGAGTTTAATTCTGCAACCGGAAATCAAAATGAAAAAGTACTACTAAAAATCAGCCAGCCTTATTCCAATCATAACGGCGGACAGCTCGCATTCGGCCCGGATGGCTATCTTTATATAGGTACAGGTGATGGTGGCGCTAGTGGAGACCATCTTAATAACGGACAAAGCAAACTCACACTCCTTGGTAAAATCCTGAGAATTGATGTTAACCGCGAAGATCCTTACGGAATTCCCCCGGATAATCCCTTTGTAGATAAAACCGGGGAAGACGAAATCTGGGCATACGGCCTCAGAAACCCCATGGAGATTCTCCTTTGACCCTAAGACAGGCGACCTTTATATATCTGATGTGGGGAAGAGTGAATGGGAAGAAATAAACTTCCAGCCCGCTAATAGTAAAGGCGGTGAAAACTATGGCTGGAGGATTCTCGAAGGTTTTCACACATTTAAGAATAATAATGAAACAAACATCAATACACTCACTATGCCGGTCGTGGAATATAATCACTCGGAGGGATGTTCGGTCACAGGGGGATATGTTTACAGAGGTGAACAGTACAAAGAATTAGATGGGACATATTTTTTCGGTGATTTCTGCACCGGGACTATCTGGGGACTTAGAAACAGGAACGGCGAATGGGAATTTGCCAATTTTTTAAAAACAGACCATATGATTTCGAGTTCTGGTATGGATCAGGGCGGAAATATTTATATTGTCGATTTCAAATCCGGTGATATTTATAAGATAGTGCCGAATTAATTACTTCACAAGTATATTTGGATAAATAAGACCAATTTAAAGGATTCTAACTCCGGCAATATAGAACTATTGCTAATCAAGTAACTTCAATTTTATAATTAGGATAATTTTTCCTCTTTAATAACTAATCAATAAAGTATGTCATTCTGAACTTGCGTAGCCATGAGCATGCGTAGTCTTGAGTTTATCGAAAGGTCGAATGGTTTCAGAATCCCTTGCCATATATGAGTAGATCCTGAACTGAATTCAGGATGACACTAGGAAATCACTTCTATTACAGCTTTAACCACTTCATCATGTATCCTGCTGTTCGTCCCTACAATCCCTTTATTGTTTTTCAATGTTCTTCCAAGCGAAAAATCAAGATTATTTCCCTTGCAGTCCGTAACTTCTCCGCCTGCTTCTTTTACAACAATATAACCCGCTGCATGGTCCCAGATTTTTTCCTCGTAATCCTTATTTGTTGGCAGTCTTAAATATATCGAAGCTTCACCCCTGGAAAGAACACCGTATTTACACTGGCTGTCTATCCTTGCGGGTTTGGCAGTAACGTTTAAAATTTCAGCAATCCTTGCAGAAGCGTCATGCGAGGAATGGCCGGATTCCACGGACTCACAAAAATTTGCCTCGGCAGTAGAATTAACTTCGGAGACTGAAACATAAGTTTCGTCGGTGCCATCAATAGATTTCATAAATGCACCCTGCCCTTTTACAGCATAGAGCAAAGTCCCTCTGTTCTGATCACTCTTGTATGAATCAACAGACAGGTTCGGGCATCCGAGTACCCCGAGCACAACTTCCCCGTTCTCAATTAATGCAAGCGCTACCGCATACTGTTCCTTTCTAAGAAAACCCTTTGTTCCGTCAATTGGGTCAAGTGTCCAGAATCTTCCTTCCTTTCCGCCTTCATGCCCGCCCTGGTTTATAAGGTAAATTATTTCTTCTTCTGAAAGTCCCGGGAGATGGGATTCAAGGTGTTTGACTATTCTTTCAAGGAGCGGGTCACTTCCGCAAATTGTTAGTTCCTTTGCATCTTCTTCAGCTACAATTGGATCATCAGGAAATGCTTTTTTAAGCTCATGAATTACTATTGCCTGCGATCCAAAATCGGCCACAGTAACAGGGGACTTGTCTTTTTTTTCCATACTCTCTTCTGAAACAAGGCTTGACTGGACCGCTTTACAAAGGGCAGATGCTTTTTCCACAGCTTTTATGGCTGTAAATAGTTCTGATTTATAATTCAAATTGTTCTCCGGGAAATTAATTTTAAAAATACCGTGAAAGTATAATGGAAAATTAAGTTTTTTAAATTCTAGTCTGTATAACCGTCAATTACTGACTTAATTTGGTTAAAATTAGTAGTACCGTTTGTTGATACCAGGGGTTCTGCAATTGGTTCACTTTTTTCTTCAAGAAGCAAAAACTCAATCTGGCATATTAAAGCTGTATGAATTCATTATTTTGATATAAAATATTTAATCATGAAAAAGGCTATAGCACTTGGTGGTGGTGGTGCAAAAGGATACGCTCACCTGGGTGTACTTAAAGCACTAAAAGAACTTGATATACATTTTGATATCGTTACCGGTACGAGCATAGGATCATTTGTAGGTGCGGTGTACGCAGGGGGCGGTATTGAAAAACTGGAAGAAATATCTTTAAAAATTAATATTGCTGATCTTCCCCGGATACTAACTCCTGCCTTTTCAAAACATGGCCTGCTCAGTGGTAATTATATAAATCAACTTTTAAAAAAAGTAATAACCCAGGAAAAAATAGAAGAACTGCCGATAAAATATGCCGCTGTCAGTGTTGATATTAATAAGGGTGAAACTGTTAGATTTACAGAAGGCAACCTGGGAATGGCCATACGGGCAAGTATTGCGATACCCGGGCTTTTTACCCCTGTAATCGATGGAGACAGGTTTCTTGTTGATGGTGGGGTTATGGAGCCTGTTCCCGTGAATTCCGCAAGAAAACTGGGTGCTGATTTTGTAGTTGCAGTTGATCTTATAAGCAAATTCAAAACCTTTTCCGAAGAAGCCGGGACTAAAGGAATTCTCGATGATATGCCCTTTAAGACTGAGATTGACCATTTAGGCAATTACATAAAAAAACTTGGTGAAACTCTATATTTATTTGAAAAAGATAAGAAACTTTTTAATGATAAAACCGTAGTTGATATAGTACAAAGAATTTCAGTCATATCCCAGTCAAGGATGATAGAAAACCAGGTACAGCTCGGCAACCCCGAAATAGTAATTACACCCGACGTAACTGAAATAGGCGTTCTGGATTTTCATAAAAGCAAAGAGGGTATAGAGGCAGGATATAAGGCAACAAAAGAAAAGTTTCCGGAAATTAAGAAACTATTAAAAATTTGCTAACAATTTTTTCCTGCTCTCCAGGATAATTAATATCCATACGGGTATAAACTCTATCCAGACAACATAGTTATTAAATACATCCAGCCTGCCTGAGGGCTCAAGGTAATACCTCAGGTAATAAAGAGGCAGCAGTGTGGTCAGGAAAAGCAGGGAAAACCTGGGTGTAACTGCCAGGAAAGGAAGCATCCATGTGTAGTACCAGGGAAACTGCGTAGGGCCTATAAGAAATATTGCTGCCACAATAAATAGACTCCTTCGGTATAGGTCAAATAAGGTCCTGTCATATTTCAAGGCCTGGTACAAAACCCAGGCAATGGTTAATAATGCTACAAAAACCCTTGTATATCTTTGTGCATGTCCGGGATGAATACTCAAATAATTTAATATCTGTTCACCGGTAAATAAAAATATTCTGAATAGTGAGCTGTTGTTTTCCCATGTTTGACTATATGCAACAAATCCGGACGAACTGGCCAATTGCACCATAGCAATAGGTATAAAAATTGCTGCTAAAAAAATTGAGAATATAATTGATGATTTTATAAGTCCCGCGAGACTTTTATAGTTCTTTTTTAATAGTAGTGGAAACAGGAAAACAGGCCAAAGCTTGACCCCGGCTGCTAGTGCCAGGCTACCCAGGGCAGAAATAACAAACTTCCTGTTTATTAATAAGAAGGCTGAAATTACAAATGGGAATGCTGTTACCTCAAAATGCCCGGAAACAAATATTTCATTAATAAGAAGGGGATTCCACCAGTAAATCAGAACATTTAAAGGTGAAAGGCCAATAATCCTGAGTGAATATAAGAGCAGGAAAAAAGTAACCAGGTCAAAAAGTAGGAGTACAATTTTCCAGGCTAATAAATTAAATGGGGCAAGCTTATAGGAAAGTGCAAACACAAACTGGCTAACCGGTGGATAGATTGTTTTTACATGTGGGTGATTTACATTATTAAGAATTTTTCCGGCCTGAATTTTAAGGGTCCCGAGTATTTCCGGGTCTTCATTCAATACCTGCAGGGGACTGTAAACATAAGGATTTATACCGTTACCCGAAACAGCACCGTCCCAAAGGTACCTGTTAAAATCATCCTCAAGGACAGGGACAGAAAAAAGCATAGCTACCCTTATCACTAGGCCGATAGTAAATATAAAAAAAAGCAGCCGTTTAACATTACCTGAAGAAAGTCTGAAATTGACTGCAAAAAGGTATAGAATAGAAAGAATAATAAGTATTGTTACAAAAAGAATAACGGGTCTTTCTAACAGAGGAATCTTAGGGCTAAAGCTGTATGAAATATTCAGCAGCAATAAAGAAACTATTAATTGTAGAATCCCTAAAAAATAAATTATATTAGTTTTTCTCAATTTTTCCGGAAACATATTTTAACAATTACGCATAAAAATTTTGTAATTTAAAAATGTTATTATAGCCTATTTGAAATTCGGAGGCCGATAATGGACAAGAAAGACAGACTTGCAGAAATATTAAAAGACAAATCAATCCTCAGGGGTAATTTTACACTGGCCTCCGGCAAAGAAAGTGATTATTACATAGATGGAAGACTAACCACGTTAGATTCAGAAGGACTAAGCCTTATCGGGGAAATTTTTCTGGAAGAAATACTCCGGGACCCGAAGATTAATACAGTCGGCGGTCCTACAATGGGAGCAGACCCTATTGTAGGTTCAGTATTAACCCAGGCCGGAATTAAAGATATAGCATTAAACGGCTTTCTCGTGCGTAAGGAAGCAAAAGATCACGGTACCGGAAAACTGATCGAAGGTAACCTCAATGAAGGGGACAACGTAGTGGTGGTTGAAGATGTTGTTACAACAGGCGGTTCCGTATTAAAAGCTATTTATGCTCTTGAAAAAGCAGGTGCTACAATTTGCAAGGTAATGGTTATTGTGGACAGGGAAGAAGGAGCCGAAGGGAAATTTAAAGAACTTGGTTACGATTATTTTTCTATTTTTAAAATTTCAGATCTTCTTTAATCAATATTATTTCCAGCCGATAATCCCTCGATCAGGCAGTTGATTCTTTTAGTTTCCTAAGAAGTGTAAGCCTGCTAATTCCGAGTATCCTCGAGGCCTTTGACCTGTTGCCGTTTGTTGCTTTCATCACCTCGTCCAGGACAATGCTCTCCGTGTCTTTTAGTAACTGCTTATAAATATTAGCAGAATCGTCTGAATTTATAAGTTCCTTCACAGAATCCCTGAGTGTACTATCGAGTAATTCATGTGAAAAATTATTTTTATGAGGAGCATTCTGATTCAGGTCAATATCAAATGTAGTAAGGTAAGGGGTTTTGGTAAAAGCGATTGCCTTTCTTATGGTATTCTCAAGTTCCCTGACGTTTCCCGGCCAGTGGTATTCCATTAACATCTTTGTAAACAATACCGTAACGCCTTTTATTTCTTTACCCATCTGGGAGCTGTACCTCCTGATAAAACATTCTGATAACAGGGGTATATCTTCTTCTCTTTCTTTAAGGGGCGGTAGGTTTAAATTTACTACATTGATTCTAAAATAAAGGTCTTCCCTGAATTTTCCATCCTCTACGAGCCTTTCAAGACTTTTATTGGTTGCTGCAATTACCCTTATATCCACCTTGATATTTCTATTCTCACCTAATTTTTGAATAGAACCGTTTTGAAGAACCCTTAGTATCTTTGCCTGCAGGGAAAGTGACATATCCCCAATTTCATCAAGAAAAATTACTCCCCCGTTCGCTTCCTCAAACTTGCCAATCCGCATAGAGTTAGCGCCCGTAAATGCTCCTTTTTCATATCCAAAAAGTTCGGCTTCAAGCAAAGGCTCCGGAATAGCCGCGCAGTTGATTGTCACAAACGGCTCTTCCCACCTTGTACTTACTTTCCATATTGACTCTGCCACAAGGTCCTTACCTGTACCGCTCTCCCCCGTTATCAAAATCGGTACATCGACTCTCCCCATCTGCCCTATCAGTTTGCATACTTCCTGGAGCATCGGGGAATCGCCCACAATGGCACATGCAACGCCCTGACTCTCAATAGCACCTGAGTAATTTATGACTTCACCTTCCAGCTCGTCTTCAATCTGGAGAGCTTTACTAATTGAATCATTGAAAGTTACTTTATTAATAGGAAGTGGAAGGCAGTCAAAGGCGCCGAAGGTCATAGACTCAATCATATACCTCGAACCTTTTTCCCTGGTAAGTATTATTACAAATGACCTGTCCTTTAATTTTGAGAGAAGTGATATTCCAACCGTATCCACATCTATTAAAGAAATGTCCGGATTTAAATCATTACTGAACTCTTCGATCATCTGAATATCGGTAATTTTTTTTAATATTGTTTGAATCTCTCCAAAGAGTTCTGAATCCTTAGAAAATAGTAATATTGAGGTTTTTTTATTGTTCTTTTTCATGACAACTGTTTCAAAATTATACAATCTGTTTAAATTGTAATCAATAAAAACAAGGAATTTTTATATATTTGGTATTCAACAATAAATATAATCCATTAATTACAGTAGGTTAAAGATCTTAAGATAATATTGGGTCACATCTGGCACTATGATTGCTAATGTTACAAAACTTAATATATTTAGAAATCGGAGCATGAATTGAGTATTTTTATTATTATAGCAGTTGTTTTATCAGTATTTCTTGCCCTTAATATTGGGGCAAATAATGCAGCTGCTTCTATGGCGACTTCCTATGGTGCGGGGGTCCGGACAAAAAGACAGGCAGTGATTTTAATTGCCATCTTTGCCCTTTTGGGTGCAATCATCGCCGGTGCACCTGTTGTAGACACCATGGGTAAGGGGATAGTTCCCTCTGATGTCCTCGCTAATAATGCCGGGCTAATCCTCATTGTACTTCTTATTGCAATTGTATTTATATCCTGGGCAAACATCGCCAAAATACCGATCGCTACTACACATGCAATTGTTTGTGCAATTGCAGGTATCGGCCTTTATGCAAATTCATTAAACACCGATAAACTTATCAGTATTGTAATATGGTGGATTGCAGCCCCAATAGTTGCCTTTCTTATCAACTATATGATTGCCCGATTTTTCTACTTTAAAATAATTCACTACCTTGCAACTAATTTTGCTGAAAACAGGGTTAATGCCCTGCTCACAATTTTTATAACGTTCACTGGGATCTTTATTGCTTTTTCAGGTGGCGCTAATAACGCGGCAAATGCTGTAGGCCCGCTTGTTGGGCTTGGAATATTAACATCTACCAAGGGTGCGATAATCGCAGGTGTTGCAATGGGCGTTGGAGCAATACTTCTTGGCGGAAGAGTGCTTGAAACACTTGGAAAGGAAATTACCGAAATTTGTATAATCAGGGCGATATCAGTTGAATTTACGGGAGCAAGTATTATATTGGCTGCATCTTTTTATGGCATCCCGGTATCTATAGCAGAGATAATTACATCTGGTATAATAGGTTTCTCTTGTGCACAACATGGGTTTGGTGTGACGGCACAAAACAGGCATGTCATGAGGATAGCTTTTTTCTGGTTTGTAATTCCGTTTGTAGCTATTGGTCTTAGTTACGCATTGTCTTCTCTTTACTTTAGTTACGGTTTTGCAGAAGCGATTAATTTTAAGTAGGCAGGTCAAAGAGATTGAAATTTGATAGTAATACAATTAAATCACTGAATGAAGAATTCAGCAATAAAACACCCCAGAATATACTGGAATGGTGTATAAAAGAGCTGAATCAAAATATCGCACTTGCTTCCAGTTTCCAGGCCCAGGGCATGGTACTTGTCGATATGCTTATGAGAATAGACAACAATGCCAGGATATTCACAATAGACACAGGCAGGCTTAATCAGCAGACATACGATGTGCTTGATGTTGTGCGTTCTAAATATAATAACAAGATAGAAGTACTCTTCCCAGACCGGATTGAAGTAGAAGATATGGTTAAGGAACACGGTATAAACCTGTTTTACAAAGGTGTTGAGAACAGGCTGATGTGCTGCCAAGTCAGAAAGGCTAATCCACTCAACAATTTTCTAAAGACTGTCGATGGCTGGATCACTTCCATAAGAAGGGAACAGACTGCCGCCAGGGCGGAGGCTGAAAAATTTGAACTGGACACTCTTCACGGCAACATCTTGAAAGTGAACCCGATTGTTGACTGGCCCGAGGAAATGGTCTGGGACTATATAAATAAAAACAAAGTCCCCTATAACAAACTGCATGATATTGGTTACCCGAGTATTGGCTGCGAACCATGCACCAGAGCTGTAAAAGAAGGCGAAGACCCAAGGTCCGGCAGATGGTGGTGGGAAACCGATTCAGCAAAAGAATGCGGCATTCATTTTGACCACAATTCAAATTAGTTTCATAATCCGCTTTTTCTTATTCCATTCTCCGTTTATATTTTAATGATTTACTAATTTTTTGGGAGAAATCCTTATGGATAAAAATCAGAAATTTATAAATAAAATAAACAAGGGTTATACATTTAAGGGAGACTCTATAATTTTGGGTGGTGGTATGATAGACGGAATTTGCCAGCCGGACTGCTTTGTAAAAATCCCTTTAAAGACCTTAAACCGCCACGGGCTTATAGCCGGCGCAACGGGTACGGGAAAAACAAAAACATTACAGGTACTTGCTGAAAACCTTTCAAACAAAGGTGTTCCCGTATTGCTAATGGATATTAAGGGTGACCTTAGTGGACTTGCAAATCCCGGTTCAAACAACAAACATATTGAAAAAAGGCATGGTGAGATAGGTATACCCTGGCAGGAAAAAGGCTTTCCACTCGAATTCCTTTCTCTTTCAAAAGAGAGAGGAGCCAAGCTCAGGGCGACTGTTTCAGAATTCGGTCCGGTACTGTTTTCAAAGACATTAGAACTAAATGACACACAAACCGGGGTTGTTTCACTAATATTTAAATACTGCGATGATAACAGCCTCCCCCTTCTCGACCTCAAAGATTTCCGGAAAGCTGTACAGTATATTACAGGTGTTGGCAAAGCCGAAATTGAAGAAAACTACGGCAGGGTTTCAACCGCTTCCACCGGGGCTATACTGAGAAAAATAATCGAACTTGAACAGCAGGGTGCAGATAAGTTCTTTGGTGAAAAATCATTTGAAGTTTCTGACCTTCTACGTAAAACAAAAGGCGGCAAGGGCACAATTTCCGTCCTAAGGCTTACGGACCTCCAGGACAGGCCTAAGCTGTTCTCAACATTTATGCTCTGCCTTCTTGCCGAGATATACTCCACATTTGAAGAACTGGGAGATGCAGATAAACCTAAGCTTATAATTTTTATTGATGAAGCCCATTTAATGTTCAATGAGGCATCAAAAGCGCTTTTATCACAGATTGAAACAATCGTAAAACTAATCAGGTCAAAGGGAGTCGGAATTTACTTCTGCACTCAATCTCCAAGGGACATTCCAGATGCAGTATTAAGCCAACTGGGCCTGAAAATCCAGCATGCACTCAGGGCTTTTACAGCTAAAGACAGGAAGGCTATTAAACTTGCCGCTGAGAACTACCCGATATCTGAATTTTATGATACCAATAAACTAATTACAGAGCTTGGCATTGGTGAAGCGCTTGTTTCAGCACTTGATGAAAAAGGACGGCCTACACCGCTTGCAGCTACACTGCTCCGTGCACCAATGTCACGTATGAACATACTTACAAGGTCTGAAATAATGGATGTTATAGATGCTTCATCCATATATGAAAAATATAACGAACGAATAGACCGCCAAAGTGCCCATGAAATCCTTACCGGGAAGATCGAACATAAAAAGAAAGAACAGGAACTTCTGGAACAGCAAAAAGCGAGTAAAAAATCCTCTGGATCACGCAGCAAATCAAAACCGCTTATCGACAGGACCGTAACAAGGCAGATAGGAAGGACATTCGCCAGGGAAATAGCAAGAGGAATACTCGGAGTGCTTGGAATAGGTGGAACAACAAGAAGAAGAAGGAAAAGCTATAAAAGTAAAGGGTGGTTTTAACAAAATATTTTTAATTTATGTTAAAAAAAGCCTTAAAAGTTCCCCCTAAAATCAATCTTACAAAAATTTCCACTTATCAAAAAATGCCGCCTGTCCTTTATAAATGCCCTCTTCATCAACAACATTCCAAACAGTAGCATCCCTGATCTCAAACCTCCTGCCGGATGAAGAAATCCTTATACCGCGGTAATCGTCTATAAACCCGTCTTCGGTTACCCGCTTAAAAAGTCTTGCCCGTTCTTCACGGTTAACGGGTTCTGCTGATCTCCTAGAATGGAGTTTTGTAAATTCATCCCATTCTAGTTCAAACAATTCAAGTGCTTTCTTGTTGCCATAATTAAAGACTGGGTCATCCTGCGTATCATGGGAAACAAGTGCAAAAGGAGCATTGAAAATATGCTCCGCTATTTGGCCCGGCTCACCATTTATATCTGTGAGTTCCTTTCCAGTCCATTTTTTGTAACTTTTAAGTAATAGATCTATATGTGACGTTAAAGAATTTCTATTTGAATCCGGGGGAGGGTTCTGTTTATTCATAAAGGTCTCTTTCTGCATTATTATTTTCTATATTTTATTAGGGTAGTGAGCACACTGGAATATTTTTTGGTTGATTGATTTATTTTCTACAGCAACTAGTTGGGTTGTACAATTGTGTTGGGCAAATAATATTTTCCATCTTTTATACCATAAGGAATATTTGCATCTGCAAAAGTAGGTGGACCATCATCCCCATAAATAATTTTCAACATTCCGACAAGTTTTATGTTGGGTATGTATTTAAGGCCACCTCTTATAAATTCAGTTTGAAAATCATCAGGCAGAGGAAGAAGTTCAATTTTCTGTGCAGGGTATTCTGCCATCTGGTCAATATTACGTTTTGAAGACTCTTTCATCATGTTACCCACACCTACCCAATAAAAGAGAGCAGATATTTTATCCTTATCCTTGGCTTTCATGGCAACTTCCAGTTCATCTTTTAACTGTTCAGGTGAAGTAGGCTGCGCTTTAATAGCCGGTGCGAAAAAAGAAATAAAATTAGGGCTAATATTATATTTTTTAAATTTATATTGTTCATTTATATATTAGGAATTACTTCCTCCTTTAAAAGTTTCAAGCTTTTTTGCCATTTATCCAACGGTTTCCATTCATGGCCCATAATCAGGAGCACTCCGAATCCTCCTACATAGTCATAAAGTTCTTTTATCTGCCTTGTCACATCCTCAGGGCTTCCAACAATCCATAGATTTTTGATCATATGGTCGATTGTGACTTCTTCATCTGTCATGGATTTATCAGTTTTAAATATATCCAGGTTGCCTCTGATCTTGGGAATAAGTTTAAAAAAATAATCTGTAAAATCCCTGGCCAATGTACCATTTTTTACATCCTCTATAGCCTGCTCGGTTGTCTCAGCAACATATATGTCCCTGGCAATTCTCCACTTTGACCTGTCGGCAACAAGGCCCGCTTCTTTTGCACCTTCTTCATATGATTCCCAGTGGCCCTTTAAAGATTTTTGCGGAACAAAATTTATACTCATCGGTATCCAGTCATTTTTACCAGCCGTTTTCAGGCTCCCCGATTTTTCAGTAATACCCGCCACCGCAATTGGCGGGTGAGGTTTTTGGTAGGGTTTGGTATATACTCCCAGTCCAACATCTTCCATTCTTTCAGGAACAGTAAAAGACCATTTATTATTTTTATAATTTCCGGGTTTTGGGTCATTCCATAGATCAAGTATAAATTCCAGTGACTCGTTCATTAAATCTCTATGTTCACCGATTGAAGCATCAACCCCGAATGCTTTGAAGTCACCGATAAAACTTCCCGCACCGATACCCCAATAGAACCTGCCCTTAGCAAGGTTGTCTAGTACGGCTATTCTGTGGGCCAGCATAAATGGGTTGTGCTGTGAAAGGCACGAAACACCGGTGCCGAGAATAATGTTTTTCGTATGCGCGAGGGCGTGTGCAAGAAATATATCCGGGGCAGGTATGTTTTCCCACTCAGCAGTAAAATGTTCACCAACCCATGCTTCATGAAATCCTATTTTATCTAGAAATTTTATCTGTTCCAGGTCATCGGCCATGGTTTCATGCTGCTTTGACCCTAGGGGGTGCAGGGGCATCGTAAAAAAACCGAGCTTCATAAATTTCTCCTGATGAAACTTTTTTGGATAGTACCACATCTTAACTTAAGAACAAAATTCTTTGTTACATTGAACTTGTTTCAATCACAATATAGACTTATTTGATTGGGAAAATTAATTAGGAGGCTTAATATGAGATTATTCTTAGTTTTTGCATTAATATTTGCTATTACTGCTTGTGAAACCACCAAGCAAAAAGACGCTGCACCGGAAGAGGCTGCTCCAAAAATTGTAACAAAGGCAATTGATTATGATTTGGACGGTGTAAAATTTCAGGGATACCTTGCCTATGATGAAAACATAGAAGGAAAACGCCCGGGTATTCTTGTAGTACACGAATGGTGGGGACTTAACCCGTATGCAAAAAAACGCGCAGAGCAGCTGGCGCAGGAAGGCTACACAGCATTTGCTATCGATATGTACGGAGACGGCAAACTTGCGGACCACCCCGAAAATGCCCAGAAATTCATGATGGAAGTTTTAACCAACATGCCTGCCGCGGTAAAAAGATTTGATACGGCAATGGGAATTCTAAAATCCCAGCCTACTGTTGATACAAACAATATTGCTGCAATCGGTTATTGCTTTGGCGGTGCCGTAGTGCTTCAAATGGCTAAAATGGGCAATAAAGACCTGAAAGGCGTTGCAAGTTTCCACGGTGCACTTGAATCCATGTATACACCTAAAGAGGGTGAAGTGCAGGCAGAGTTGCTAATTCTTCACGGAAAAGATGACCCTTTTACCCCAAGGGAAAAAATTGATGTCTTTATTAAGGAACTTGATGATTCAGGTGCTAAGTATGAATTTATTGAATACGATGGAGCAGTACACAGCTTCACTGTAGAAGGCGCTGATGAAAAAGGGAAGGCTTTTGGATTGCCTCTTGCCTATAACAAGGCAGCAGATGAAGGTTCATGGGCAAAGATGAAAGAATTTTTTGACAGGATATTCAAGTAATATAAACCAAAAAATATTAAGAGAAGGCATAATCCTATGCCTTCTCTTATATCTGTTAGCTTACTTTTGGTAGTACTTTTTCAACAAACAGCTTCATAGACCTCATGGCTTCATCATGAGATATTCCTGGAAATTTAAAACGGCAGATCATGTTATCAACCGGCAGGTTGTCCTGGTATTCCTTAATTTGCTCTATACATTCCCCGGGCGTTCCTATAATAGATTGTTTTCTTGCTATATCATAAAGAATAGGATCGGTTGGGTCACATAGAAGGTTACCCTCAGTATCAACCATTGATCCCCATGATGCATAACCTTTTGCTGTATATGTTACGTGTTCCTTTATATCTTCCCACGTATCATCTGCATTCTTATTGGAAATATACATTTCCCTTACAAGTGGCTTTTCAAAATCATCGGGGTTCCTTCCAAATTCTTTAAGAAAGTTTGAATGCATATCAAATAAATATTTTATTATGGGTATTACCCCAATAGCCGGAACATAAAGCGGTGCCCCTATTCTAGCGGCTCGTTTAATGGCCGGTTCTGAAAATGCACCTATCCATATTGGTATCGGCTGCTGAACGGGTTTAGGTGTAATGCTGTGATTATTTACCTTGTAGTACTTCCCTTCCATACTGAATGCTCCGCCTGTCCAGGCTTTGCTGAATATTTCGAGGCTTTCCTCTATTCTTCCTTTTCTTTCCTTTAATTCACGTCCAAACCCATCATACTCTTCACTCCTGTAACCAAGGCCGAGGCCGAGGATTAAGCGTCCGTTTGAAATTAAATCTACTACCGCTGCATCTTCAGCAACCCTTATAGGGTCATGAAGGGGTATAAGTAAAACACCGGTTCCTATTCGTATTTTTTTAGTCCGGGCGGCAATGGCTGCTGCAGTAAGTAAAATTGAAGGGCAGTATCCGTCTTCAAGGAAATGATGCTCAGTCAGCCATGCCGAATCAAAACCCATTTGGTCTGCTGTTTCAATCTCAGTAAGCATCTCTGCATAAAGATCTTTATGCGGCCTCGGATGGTGAGGTGGCGACTGAAGACTGTAATAACCTATTCCAAACTTCATATTTTCCTCCTTACGGGAAAGTAATATTAATAGTTAATTTTGTGTTTAAAGGTTTATAATAAATCCTGCACAATCGCCAGTCAAACTATATTATTGCAGGCTGAATGCTGAATTAATGCACAGATTTTTTTAGCTTGAACTATGTTTTACTTTAACTTGTACCCCGATTCTTCCCTGTCCCAGGTGTCCTTTGTAATACCTTGCTCTCTAAGTTTGTTCTTCTGAGTTCTCTGCGTTCCTGTCTTGGGAAATGATTTTACAAACCTTATATACCTCGGGATCATAAATTTTGGCATTTTGGGTTCTATAAACTTTATAAGTTTTGCAGGATCCACTGTTTTCCCCTCTTTCGGGATAATAAGTACCATAACTTCGTTTTCGGCATATTTCCCTTCACCAGCCTTAACGCCAATTGCCGCTGATTCCTCCACATCGTGGTAGGAGTTGATAACTTTTTCAACTTCAAAGGAGCTGATATTCTCACCCCTTCTTCTTATATAGTCTTTCACTCTGTCCACGAAATAGATATAGCCATCTTTGTCCATTCTTCCTGCATCACCAGTGTGAAACCAGAAATTACGAAAATCCTCCACAGTCTTTTCGGGCATCTTGTGATAGTAATGAAGCATCACATTTGGCATTCTTGGCCTTACGATAATTTCACCAATATCTCCCCTGGGTACTTCTTCGTCTGTATCGGGGTTGGCTACTTTGATTTCATAGTTAGGTGCTTCCTTACCGCATGATCCAATCCTGAAAGGCTCACCCGGCCTCATCCATGTACACTGGCCGATCTCGGTAAGGCCATATCCCTCCATAAACTTGATATTAAATCTTTCCATAAAATCTTCAATCATATCGTGGGGTGCAGGTGACCCAAGTACCAGCTTGACCTTATGTTTCTTTTCCTCTGGTACGGGCGGAGTGTTCCATACAAAATAGCAAATCGTCCCGACTATATTAAACTTGGTAACTTTATGGTCAACCATCCAGTTCCAAAATTTACTTGCGCTGTATTTTTCTTCGACAACAGTCTTGGCCCCCTTGATTAATGCGGGGTATACAGTCATTACCATCGCGTTGGAATGAAATAGTGGGAGACATGTAAAACACACATCCTTTGGCCCGATATCCATAATTTCTGTATAATTCCTGGCACTGCTGTAATCCGCGGCTGATGGCCTCATAACACCTTTTGACCTTCCCGTGGTACCGGATGTGTACATAAGCCTTGCATAGTCCATAAAGGAAATATCTACTTTTGGGTCACTTGTACTTTGAGGGGTAATGAATTTCTCATATGAAGTCATTTTTTTGAAATTAAAACCATGCTTTTTAAACTTAATATTCCCTTCCCTGGTCCAGACAATCACGTGTTCTACGTTCGGGATTTTCTTTGCTATGGGAGGCATTCTGTCCAGGTATTCCTCTGCAATAAAAAGTACCTTTGCATCCGAACTGTCGATAATATACTGGAGAAAGTCCATAACGTAGGCGGTATTTATAGGCACCATCACCGCACCCATTTTCAGGATACCAAACCATGTTATTACATAATCATCTGAGTTTGGCATATAAACAGCTACTTTTTCCTGCTTTTTTAATCCGAGTTTCATTAACCCGTTAGCAATTTTATTTGCAAGCTGGTTAGTTTTGTAAAAGCTTATTGGCTCTTTATATCCAAACTGGAGAAACGGTTTTTTACCAAGTTTTTTTGCCTGTTCTTTTAAAACATGCGGTAGTACCCACTTGGTTGTATCTTCCTTGAGATACCAGTTGACATCAAATTTTCCGTTTTCACGTTTATAGGTGACAGGATGCATCAGGTCCTTTGGTTTATTTTTAACAGTTTTCTTTGCCACGAGCTCACCTCTAAATTTTGTTGTAACAACTTTTAAGCATTGAATTCTACACTAATTTATAAGAATCTGAAAGCAGTTGATATTTTAAGCTAATGAAAAATTATATGGCAGAAAATAAGTGATAATGCGAGAAGAATTCCAAGCCGTCCAACATACTTGTCAGAAATAACCAGCATATTATTGGAATTAAACAACTCTCCACTTTTTAAGAATGTAGCTGCGGCAATAAACCCGAAGGAGAGGAGGATAACCCAGGCAGACCTGATAAAATAGTTCATATCAGGCAAAAATTTCATAAACAAATAAGTAAGCGGCATACTAAAAAGCATAGTAAAAAGTACCAGTTTCCTTGAGGGCCTCAATAGAAATACCGCGGACATAATAATTATTACAAAACCGTTTTTAACAAAATAAGACAGCTGGTTAAACCAGTGTGTTAGCGGAAATGTGGGGTTATCAAATTTTACATATAGCACTACAAAACTAAAAAGTGCCCCTGTAATAAATGCTGCCAGAATTGACTTCTTTCCTGCACCTACAATTTCGCTTTCAGTGGCATCCGGCCTGATATATTTCTTGTAAATATCAATTGACCACAATGTAGATACCGAATTATATATAGAATCGAGGGTACTCATCAGCGAAGCAAAAAGTCCCATAAGAATTATACCCCTCAGCCCGTCCGGCAAAAAGTCCCTTACCAGGGTTATATAGGCAAGGTCTGGGTCGGCAAGCGACTTTTCCCGCAAAATCCCCGCAAGGGCAATACCGGGAATTATAATAATAATTGCCATAATATATTTTAGGCCTCCTCCTACAAGCAGCCCTATCTGGGCGTCCCTTAGGCTCTTTGCTGCAAGGGCCCTTTGCAGAATTACCTGGTTAGCGCCCCAGTAGTTGAGGTTTAATAGAAGCATCCCAATTATTCCTGTCCATGGTAATGTATCGTGGTCGCTTGGAAGATGAAGGTGCATAAGGTGGCCGGTTTTTCCCCAAAGCTGCTCCCATCCACCAAGATGTTTTACTGCAATAAAAAGTGTAATGAATCCGCCTGCAACCAAAATTACAAATTGGATAACATCGGTCCGTACAACAGCCCTAAGACCGCCCATGTATGTATATATAGCTGAGAAAAGCCCGGTAAATATTATGAGTATTGCTATTCTTATTGCCCTTTCATCTGAGAAAACAGAAAGAATATTTCCGAAAATACCTTCGAGCACATACGATGCCCAAAATAGTGCAGTACCAAGATACATAAACGAATAGAGGAAAATCATCAGGACCGAATATGTGAGTGCTACCCTGGCCCCGAGCTTTTTTTCGAAAAACTGGGTAATGGTAACAACTTTCATCTGTAAGTAGATCGGAACAAAAACGAATGCCGCCAGCAGTATCCCGAACACTGCATTTATTTCTAAATTAGCCTGGGCAAGGCCGAACACATATGCAGAGCCCGCCATAGCTACAAAGTGGTTTGCCTGGATATTGGTGCAATGGTAGAAACAGCAATATACGGCCACTTCAGAGACCTTGAGCTAAGAAAATACTCGTCAACTCCAACTTCATTCCGAAGTCGTCCCCAAATTCCAATACCCATAATTACAACTAGGTATATTAATATTAATATCAGGTCAAAATACATGTGTATTGATTTAACTGATAGTGCCGGCTCCAGGAGAAATTAGCCTGCTATATAAAAGTAATTTTATTTCTTACCGAATATTTCCCTGGCTATTACCATTTTATGAATTTCGTTAGCTCCTTCATAAATCTCACCCACTTTTGAATCACGGTATATCTCTTCGACTTTATATGTTGATTCATCATGCCCTAGTTCAACCATAAGCCCGAGGCCGCCGAATGCCTGCACTGCATCTCTTGCCATATCAACCGATAGCTTTGACCCGTAGAATTTTGCACCGGAAGATTCAAGTACCGGAAACGGATTGCCGTTATCCATGGCAAGTGCACTCTTAATATAAAGGTTCCTGGCATTTTCAATCTCGATTGCCCTTTCGGCCAGGAGGAACTGCCAGTGCTGAAACCTGCTTATCTTTTGCCCGAAGGCTTCTCTTTCATTTAAAAACGATACGGTCTCGTCAAATGCGGACTGTGCCATTCCAACCCCGCTCGCCCCTATGCCCGTCCTCCCGTACATAAGTGCCCCGACGCATATTCTAAGCCCCTCGCCTTCCTTGCCAATAAGATTTTCCTTTGGTACAGAAACATTATTAAAATAGATGTCGTAAGTAAGCTCACCCCTGTTGCCGAGTTTTTTGTCAGGCTCGCTTGTCGTGCAACCCTTAGATTTTGTATCGATTACAAGCATGCAGGATTTGCCGTTCAGGCTGACCAGTGTTGCAATAAAGTCCGAGACACCTGCATTCGTGATGTAGCGTTTCTGTCCGCTTACTATATAGTTGCCGCCTCTTTTTCTTGCCCTTGTTATCAGTGATTCAGACCTTACGTCCGATCCGGATTGAGGTTCTGTCATTGCAAAAGACCCTATCAGGTCACAATCGAGAAGGGGTTTTAAATATTTCTTTTTTATAAAATTTGAGCCAAAGCTGAGGCTCTTTCCAGATAGAAGGAAATGCGCGTTTACAGATCCGGCAAAACTGGCGCTTATATAGGCCATTTCCTCTGCAAGCACGGCTGAAGCACATGCAGGGTATTTAAGGCCGAGGCCACCGTCTTTTTTGGAGAACGCAACTTTAAAAAAGCCCTTTTTGGCCATCGACTTAAACAGGTCAATCGGGAAATTTTCATTACTCTCCCTTTTTTGCCCTATCTCGTAGGCTCTCGGGAAAATCTCTTTTTCTGCAAATACCCTGTATTTTTTTCTAAGTTTTATTGTTTCGGCGGGAATAAACTGGTCATTGTATAAAGAGTCCTGCATTCTATCAGGCAGTTGCCTCATTTTACACACCTCCAAATTTCTTAAAATATTAGATATATGATATTCTAATTTTCAACTTAAACAAAGAGAGGCATTACATGGGTAAACTTGCTTTCGTACTCCCCAATTGGGCCACCCTTACAAGAGATGAAGTAATACACTATGCAAAATTAGGTGAAGATCTTAACTACGATACGATATGGATTCCTGAGACATGGGGCAACGATGCCTTCACAATAATGAACACCATTGCTGAAAATACCACCAGGATCAAATTTGGCTGTGGAATAATTTCCGTATTCAGCAGGAGTGCTGCAATAATGGCACAGACAGTAGCGACTATAGATACATTTTCCGGTGGCCGTGCAATACTTGGGCTTGGCCCGAGCACAAATATAGTTAATGAGAACTGGCATGGTATGAAACACGAAAGGCCCCTCAGGAGAACAAGGGAGTACGTTGAAATAATAAGACTTATATTAAGCGGTGAGCGGGTCACATATGACGGTGAAATCATAAAACTAAGAAATATGAAATTCCAGTCAAAACCGCTAAGAAGAAATATCCCGGTTTACCTTGCATCGCTTGGCCCGAAGAACCTTGAACTCACAGGGCAGCTTGCCGATGGGTGGCTCCCCTTTCTGTGCCCTGAAAACCATATAAATAAACTGAAGAAAAATGTTGAGGATGCGGCATTAAAAGCTGGCAGGTCTATGAGTGATATCACCATTTGCCCTTATGTTCCTGCACTTTTATCATCTGATAACCAGGAAGAAGCAGACTTTAAAATCAAGGAATTTATTTCATTTTATGTTGGTGCTATGGGCCCTCACTATTACAACCTGGTTACATCCTACGGGTTTGGAGATGACGCAGTAAACATCAGGGAGGCATGGAATAATAAAGACCTCGTAAAATGCGCGGAAAGTGTGAGTGATGAACTGCTGGATCTGGTTGCAGTAAAAGGTACAGCTGATAGTGCGCATAAAAAGCTTGATTCTTACAGGGAAGTGAGCGACTGCCCGATATTAATGTTCCCGTTTAAATCAACAAAAGAACAAATTCTGGAAACACTAGAGGCCCTGGCACCTGTCAATTAATTATTGTCAGTATCGCTGAGTACAATATCGGGTTCTTCAGCTTTTTTCTTTCCAAATATCATTGCAATATAAATTCCAATTTCATAAAATACTAACAACGGCACGAGCATAAACATCATGGAGACTGCATCTGTGGTCGGGGTTATTAAGGCCGCTGCAACTGCGCTTAGAAGTAGTGCATATTTTCTCTGCTTTCTGAGCCACTTGTGATTAACAATACCGAATCTCGCAAGTATGTAGATAACAATTGGGTATTCAAATATTATTCCAAAACCGATTATCAGGGAAATAAGAAATGAAAGTCCTTCCTTTATACTGGGAAAAGCCTTTATGTTTTCGGTCGAATACTCACCCAACAGGAAGCTGAACCCTTTTGGTGCAACAATGAAGTAACAAAATGAGGCCCCGAGTAGAAAAAACAGGGTGCCGAACAGTATAAAAGGCAGTACAACCCTCTTTTCATTTTTATAAAGCGCCGGGGAAATAAAACTCCATACCTGGTAAAGAATCACCGGCACTGATAGAACAAAAGCTGCAAATATTGAGACTTTTAAATAGGTTGTAAACCCTTCCGTCGGCCGTATAAAGATCAGCGAACTTCCTTCCGGCAGGTTCTGTACTAATGGGTCCATCAGAAACGCGAAAATTTCCTTCGCGAAATAGTACGACGGGATAAAAAATATAACTATCGATATTAAAGAAAAAAATATTCTTTTTCTTAGTTCCTGGATATGGTCCAGAAAGTGCATATTTTCAATTTCAGACATTTTAGAAATTAAATCTTAACCTAAGCAATATTCTTAAACAATCGGAATATTTTTATACTCTAATAATTATCAGAAATCTTACAATTAATTCAATTGACAAAGTGCCAGTCTTAACTATATTTTATCCGGTTGTTTAACCCACCCTTTCCGGAGGCAAAATTTGAAAATTTTAATTACTGATGGACTTTCGTCAGAAGGTCTTGATATCCTTAATTCAGCTTCTGATTTAGAAGTAGTTGAGATGAAGGGAATCAGCAAGGAAGACCTGTTAAAAGAAATAAAAAATTATAACGGATTAATAGTAAGAAGTGCCACAAAAGTAACAAAGGAAGTAATTGATGCATCCGAGGGCAACCTTAAAGTAATAGGCAGGGCTGGCATCGGCGTTGATAATATTGATGTTGAGTATGCCACGAAGAACGGGATTGTGGTTATGAACACTCCCGAGGCAAACGCTATTACAACAGCTGAACACACTATAACCTTACTCTGTTCACTTGCGAGGAACATTCCCCAGGCGCACAGATCCCTTAAGGAAGGAAGATGGGACAGGAGCAAATATAAAGGTGTAGAACTTTTTGGAAAAACCATCGGTTTCATTGGCCTTGGCAATATCGGAAAACTTGTTGCCGAGAGAGCAATAGGCCTGAAAATGAACCCTATAGCGTTTGACCCATTCCTGACACCAGAAGCAACATCCAAACTCGGTGTAGAACTTGTAACACTTGATGAACTGATTGAAAAAGCAGACATTATTAGCGTCCACACACCTCTTAACCCCGAGACAAAGGACCTTATCAATAAAAAAACAATTGCCAAGATGAAAGACGGCGTATTAATCATCAACTGCGCCAGGGGCGGGATCATTAACGAAGCTGACCTTGCCGCGGCTATCACCAGCGGTAAAGTGGCAGGGGCTGGTATTGATGTATACACATCCGAGCCGGTCGAACAGGACAACCCTTTACTTGCTCTTGATGAGAATATTGTAATAACACCTCACCTTGGTGCTTCAACCGAAGAAGCACAAAAGAAAGTAGGCCTGGCCATAGCTGAGCAGATTGTAGATTTTGGTGTAAACGGCGTAGTTCAGAATGCAGTAAATATGCCTTCACTTAGCCTCGAGCAGTTAAAATCAATGAAGCCATATCTGGATCTTGCCGAAAAGATTGGCAGCCTGCAGGGACAGCTCTGTAAGGGTGCCGTAAAGCAGATTAATATCGAATATGACGGTGAAGTTTCAAATTTAAAGACAGACCCGCTTACTATAGCGGCCCTTAAGGGATTTCTCACACCGATGATGGACCTGCCGGTGAGCTTTGTAAACGCACCCGTTATTGCAAAAGAACGCGGGATAAAAGTAATTGAATCCAAAAGCGAAACATCAAGAGAATATACCAGCCTTATAAACATGTCCGTGAAAACTTCGGAAGGAATAACGGGAGTATCAGGTACAGTTTACGGAAAAGGAGAACCGAGGATTGTCTGGGTCAATGGTATGTCAGTAGATGTAGTGCCCCAGGGCCATCTCCTTGTCAGCGAAAACTATGACAAACCCGGCTTTATAGGTTCCATGACATCACTGTTGGGAGATAAAGGTGTAAATATAGGACTTATGCATCTTGGAAGGGAGAAGATCGGAGGAAGGGCCATAGTATTTACAAACGTGGACTCCCCTCTTTCAGAAGAGTTGATGAGCGAACTATCCGCACTACCGGATATAATTTCAGTAAAACAGGTTAAATTCTAATGAGCATGCACTTAAAACTACCCCAAGGGGTAAAAGATTTTGGACCTCAGCAAGCTGAAGAGCTTAGAAGGGTAGAGGAAGAATTACTGGAAGAATTCTCCAGGTGGGGATATAAAAGGGTTGTAACCCCCCTTTTTGAATACCTCGATACTATTACCATTGGATTAGGTGAAGAGCTTAAATCAAAGGTTATGAAGTTTGTCGACCCTTCTACAGGGGATATCGTGGCGTTAAGGCCTGACATCACACCTCAGATTGGCAGAATCGTAGCAACTAGATTAAAGGGCAAGAAACATCCACTGCGCCTTTGTTACAGCGGGAGAATAGTAAGGTTTGAAGAAAAGGGCAGCGGTAAGGAACGTGAAATATTCCAGGCAGGCTGTGAATTGATCGGTGCAAAGTCTCCTGAATGTGATGCCGAAACTATTTCACTGGCCATTAAATCCTTACAGAAACTTGGACTAAAGAACCTTGTACTTGATATTGGCCATAGCGGCATTCTTCGTTCTATTTTTTCCAGGCTTGGAGATCTTGAATCCGAATTCAGGGAAGCCCTCAAATCAAAACAGTTTGAAATTATTAGCAGTATATTAAAAAAATCCACCTTCGATAAAGAGACAACAAAGTTAATTATAGATTTTTGCAACCTTGAAAACGACCCAAAATTATTAAAAAAAGTTAAAGCAAAAAGCATCTTTAAAAAAGAAATTACCGAACTCGAAAAGGTCCTCGCAATTGTAGATGAATACAAACTCAACTGTGACCTTGCAATTGATATTGGGGACATAAGGGGATTCAACTACTACACGGGAATCACTTTTGAAATAATTTCTCCAGACGCAGCAAGCCCTCTTCTAATTGGCGGCAGGTATGACAGCCTTGTTAAGAAATATGGCTATGATGCACCTGCAACCGGCTTTGCAATAGACATGGAAGAGCTACTGTCTGTCACAAAAAAGCACCTTGAGGACAACCAGGTACATTTTATTGTAACTCCAAAATCCATAAGGCTCAGAAGGCAAGCCATACAGCTGACCCAGTGGTTAAGGTCAAGCGGATTTAAAGTAATTCTGGATGTTAACGGCAGTAAGGAAGTAACAAAACTCAACTCCGTAAGTTCTTTAACCTCCTACGGCAAGATCATTATTGAATCGCAGAAAAAATTAAAACTCATTGAATCAAGAAGCGGTGTTAAAAGGGAATTTTCAAACCTTGAAGATCTTCTTAAGGGAGGATTCTGAGATTGTCCAACCTTGTTGTAGTAGGTTCGCAGTGGGGTGATGAGGGAAAGGGGCGCGTAGTCGACCTTATCTCTAATGAAGTTGATATAATCGTAAGGTACCAGGGCGGGAATAATGCCGGACATACGATTGTTTTCGATGGTAAAAAAGTCGTTCTTCACCACATACCTTCCGGAATACTAAGGGAAGGTAAAGTATCCATCATTGCAAACGGCGTAGTAGTCGACCCAAGGATCCTTATTGAAGAGATGGAAGACCTCAGATCATCCGGATACCACATAGGCCCGGACAACTTTAAGCTGAGTAACCGCGCACATGTGATCATGCCTTATCACAGGAAGATTGACCTTGAAAGGGAAAAACTCAAGGGAAATACCAAGATTGGTACAACCGGAAGAGGTATTGGCCCGGTTTATGAAGATAAGTATGCAAGGCGCGGGATAAAACTTTCTGACCTGACTAAACCAGAGCATTTCCGCAAAAGACTAGGTGAAATATTAAATGAAAGAAACATTTATATTACAAAAGTCCTTGAATCCGAACCCCTTGATGCAGATGAAATATACGAGGAATACCTTGAATACGGGAAATACCTGGAGCCTTATATAACAGATTCATCGAGGCTTTTAAACCAGTACATAGGTGAAGGTAAATCAGTCCTGTTTGAAGGTGCACAGGGAACACTACTTGATATTGATTTTGGTACTTACCCATTTGTAACTTCTTCCAACGCAGTGTCAGGAGGAGTGACAGTAGGAAGTGGTGTTAGCCCGATGATAATCGACCACATTGTTGGGGTAGTAAAAGCATATACAACAAGAGTTGGAGAAGGCCCGTTTCCTTCTGAAGAATTCGGAGATCTTGAAAATAAGCTCAGGGAAGAAGGTTCGGAATTTGGTGCTACCACGGGAAGGTCAAGAAGGTGTGGATGGCTTGATATTGTAGCTCTTAACTACTCTGTCATGGTAAACGGCCTGACTTCTCTTGCCCTTACAAAACTTGATGTATTATCCAACTTTGAAACAATTAAACTCTGCACCAGCTATAAATACAAAGGAAAGACTATAGACTATTTTCCTTCCGACCTGGAAACTCTTGAAAACTGTGAGCCTGTATACGAAGAAGTTGAAGGCTGGAATTGCGACATACGCGACGTGACTGATTTCAACGATCTGCCTGAACAGGCAATAAAATATATAAATAAAATCGAAGAGTACTCAGGCGTTCCGGTATGGCTTATTTCAGTAGGGCCTTCAAGGGAAAAGATTATTGAAAAAACCAAGCTGAAAATTAACTAGATCCTAACCTTCCTGGTATTTATGATTCATTGATTTTATTACTGTTATTTTTTTAGCTTCAATTTCGTTGGTATAACTTCTGAGTTCTGATATAAAATTTCTTCTGTAGATTCCAACTACTTCAACCATGTCACCCTCTTTCACGTCATCCATTTTTTCTGTGTACACATTTACATAATTGCCTTCTTTGTTGGAAACTTTAAATACTATAAATGAAAGTGTTTCTATATAACCATCATTTGAGTAAAGAAGGTCATCATGGACAATGTCCCACACCATTCCTCTTACGTTTACACCCGCACCGTCATACACCGTAGGAGCTGCAAGGAGTGTGACAATAGAAATCTTTGTAGCAGGGATCGTATCATTTGGGTCATTCCAGGTTTTATTACATGCACTGAATAAAACAACGGCTAAAAGGGTAGATAGAACAATTTTTTTCATAGTTAACTCCGAAAAAATAATTTAACCTGATCTTTTATAAAAACAATCAATTTATTCTGTATTTTCATAAGCCTCTATAATTTTCTTCACAAGAGGATGCCTTACTACATCAGTCTTACTGAAATATACGAATTCAATTCCGTTAATGTCCCTTAAAATATTTTTAGCATCTATGAGTCCTGATTTGTCATTTTCATCTAAATCAATCTGGGTAATATCACCAGTAATAACTGCTTTAGAACTGAACCCAAGCCTTGTCAAAAACATCTTCATCTGTGTTGATGTGGTGTTTTGTGCTTCATCGAGTATTACAAAAGCATCGTTTAGTGTTCTGCCCCTCATAAAAGCCAGGGGTACTATTTCTATGACACCTTTTTCAATAAGCCTCGATGCTTTTTCATAGTCCATCATTTCATATAACGCATCAAAAAGTGGCCTCAGGTAAGGGTCTACTTTCTGGTAAAGGTCACCCGGGAGAAAACCTAGCTTTTCCCCGGCTTCCACCGCGGGCCTTACAAGTATTATCCTGTTTACATTTTTATTAAGAAATGCCGCAACAGCCATTGACATCGCGAGGTACGTTTTTCCAGTACCAGCCGGGCCGATTCCAAAAACTATGTCATTTTTCCGTATTGCTTCGATGTAGACTTTTTGATTGATACTCTTTGGTGTAATAATTTTTTTTCTGATAGATATGCATATTGTATCGAGAAATATTTCTTCGAGGCTGGTTGTGCTTTCTGTTAACACCCTCGATGCAAGCTCCAGGTCTCCAGGATCAGGGACATAGCCCTTTTTAACAAGTTCGTATACTGAATGTATAAGGGTCTCGGCTTTCTGAAGGTCTTCCCTCCTTGCCTTTAAGGACAAGCTTCGTACCCCTTGAATGTACCTTTATATTGTAAAGGTTCTCAATATCCTTGAGGTTTGTATTCAATTCTCCGTAAAGAATTTTTACAACACTGGAATCGTCGAGTTCTATCTCTTTTGTTGTTTCGGTAAGATTTAATGTTGTATCCATTTAGACAGGTAATTATAACTTCATATTGTTAAATATGCATTTATTCCATATTTAGAGGGTCAGGGTATTTAAAACTATATTTCAGGCTGTCCTTCAGCTTTTTATTACTTACAAGTTTGTAGTCAGCTGTTTCCATCTCCCCCGGGTCATCAATCTCGAGGCCCGCTTTTTCACCTTCACTTTTATAAAAATCTATTCTTTTAGGGTGGTTATCACAGCATACATTAAATACTTCTCCCCATATACCACGGTTTATAACTTCCATTATCACACCTATGCAGTCATCCCTGTGGACCAGGTTGACCGGGCTATTTATCTTGCGAATAACCCTTCTTTTTTTTAAGAAGTTTCTTGGGTTCCTGTCATATCCCACAAGGCCGGCAAGCCGGAGTACGGTAGTATTAAAGCCGAATTCACTTAGGAGCATATTTTCAACAATTTTAAGCGCCTTGCCGGAATTTTTTCGCGGTTCCGCCGTTTCCTCTTCTGCAACTTCACGGTTTAGCTCGGGATAAACAGAAGTTGAGCTTGCAAATATCACATTTTTTACAGGGCAACTATTAACTGCATCAATAATACTTTGGATCTGCCTTGGGTGAAAATCAACTATATCATCCCGCCTTGCGGGAGGAATATTGAGAATAAGTATCTCTGAATCAAAGAATTCATCTGCGTTTTCACAGATCATTTCGGGTGAAAGTTCGAGTAAAAATGGATTGATCCCCTGCTCTCTAATCTGGCCGATTTTATCCGGATCGCGTGTCGATCCGTTTACCTGGTCACCTTTCTTTACTAATTCACATGCGAGGGGCAGTCCGAGCCAGCCGCATCCGAGTATGCTGATTTTCATAATCCTTTAATCTATATTCCTGTTTTTAATTTCGCTAAGAACATTTTCCTTTTGCTCATTAGTGTATGTTGACCACGAGGCAATCTCGTGACTGGTCCTGAGGCAGCCGAGGCAAAGTCCCGTATCCTCATCAATGAGGCAAAGTTCATTGCAGGGGGATTTTACTTCTTCAGTCATTTAATAAGTAACAGATCATTGATTCATATTTTGCTTTTGTTTTTTGTACAATATCCGCCGGCAGTCCCGGCGCAGGAGGTGTCCTGTCCCAGTTTATTGAGTTGAGATAGTCCCTTACAAACTGCTTGTCAAAGCTTTTCTGCCCTCTTCCGGGCTCGTAATCATCTGATGGCCAAAATCTTGACGAATCGGGGGTAAGCACCTCATCAATAAGGATTAATTTTTCGGTGTTTTCTTCTATGCCGAATTCAAACTTGGTATCTGCGATAATAATTCCCTTATCAATAGCATAGTCCCTCGCCATACTGTAGATATTTATACTTGTTTCCCTGACCTTATTGGCCAGCTCAACACCTATAATTTCGCAGGCTCTTTCAAAGGAAATATTTTCATCATGATCGCCGTCAACAGCCTTGGTTGAAGGTGTAAATACAGGTGCATCAAGCTTTGAAGATTCAAGTAATCCTTTTGGTAAGGTTATTTCGCATACCGCTCCGGTGTCCCTATACTCATTCCATCCTGAACCCGAAAGGTATCCCCTTACTATGCATTCAATCTCGAGGGGCTTTGTTTTTTTCACGAGCATACTTCTTCCCTCGAGCTCATCTGCATAACGGTGAAACTCGTGGGGGAAATCATCCACATCTGTTGATATAAGGTGGTTGTCTATAATTCCGCCGGTCTTGCCAAACCAGAATTCTGAAATCCGGTTCAGGACTTTACCCTTTCCGGGTATACCGTTGGCGAGGATAAAATCGTAAGCTGAAATTCTGTCTGTGGTGACAATTATGAGCCTGTCCTGAAGGTCAAAGATGTCCCTTACCTTTCCACGAACGGGTTCAGGGAGATCAATAAAATTTGTTTTTTCGAGTAAGTCTTTGCTCATTATGATTATAATTGGATTTAAATTCTAAATAGAAATTTATAAAAATGATTCGGCTTCCAGGACCATGTCCTCTGAGCCTATAAAGATAGGAGTCCTCTGGTGAAGTTCCTTTGGCTCTATCTCCATTATTCTCTGGTGTCCGTTTGTGGCCCTGCCCCCTGCCTGCTCAACAATAAAAGCCATAGGGTTGCACTCATATACGAGCCTCAGTTTCCCGTTAACAGCATCAGATGTCTTGGGATACATAAAGATTCCGCCTTTAAGAAGGTTCCTGTGAATATCCGCTACCATAGACCCAACATAACGGTAGCCGTAAGACGTGCCGTTTACAGTTTCTTTAAAACAGTGGTCTACATATTTTTTAACACCATCGCTGAACTTAGTATAGTTGCCGTGATTATATGAATAAAAAACTCCCTTCTTTGGAATCCGTATTTTTGGATGGGAAAGGCAGAACTCGCCAATTGAAGGATCCAGTGTAAACCCGTTTACACCGTGCCCGGCAGTATAAACAAGCATGGTTGAAGAACCATAAATTATATATCCAGCAGCTACCTGGCTTGTGCCTTTCTGGAGAAAATCTTCAAGCTGGCACGGTTTACCCAAAAATCCTGATTTTCTCCTGTATATGGTAAAGATGGTCCCGACTGACACATTCACATCTATATTAGATGAACCATCCAATGGATCCATTGCAATTATGTATTTCGAGTCTATGGAGTTTTTATCATCAAAAGCAATAAATGTTTCATTTTCCTCGGAACAGACTCCTGCACATTCCCCTCCGAACCTTAGCGCTTCGATAAACCTGTTGTTTGCATATTCGTCGAGTTTCTGTACCTCTTCACCCTGCACGTTTGTTGTCCCTGTCTTGCCGAGTATTTCTACAAGGCCCGCCTTGTTGACCTCACGGTGAACAACCTTTCCTGCAAAACCTATATCCCTTAATATTCTTGAAAATTCACCTGTGGAATAATCAAATTCTGTCTGCCTCTGTATAATAAATTCATCTAGTGTAAGTATTCCGTTCATTGTTATTATTTTACCAAATTGACCTCATATATTCTATTATTTAACTGGTTCAGATTGAGATTTTTCATTTTCATTCATACTTGAAAGGGCCTTTTCACCTTCTTCCCTTATTCTTTTCTTTGTTGCTTCGTAGCCCTTGCCAAGGTCGCCGGGAATATATGTGATAATAATTCCATACCCTTCTTCAACTATAGGAACCATTACAGAATCTTTTTTTGCAGAAGCATCTTTAATTACATAAAGATTAAGCCATGAAAGAAGGAAAAAAGTGATAATAATTCCGATCAGAATACCGACCACTCCGCCTGCCAGCCTATTGAGCCAGCCAAGCTTCAGCTTTCCTATTACCCTAGCCGTAAACCACCCAAGAATCTGAATAATGACAAACACAGCTATGACAACGAGCATAAACCCCACCAGGAGCGATGTAGACTTGGATTCAATCAGATTGTATTGAATTAGAAGGTTGCCGGCCAGGTCATACAGAATTACCCCCGCAATAAACCCACCGATTATTGCTGCAAAAGAGAAAATCTGGCTGATAAGCCCGCGGCTTATTCCTATGAGGCAAAAAAACAAAATTACTATAATAATTAAGATATCTAGCCAGTGCATTTTAGTACTAATATATTAACCAATTAATCGGAAATTAATTAATAAATGCTTTGACTATTAGTTTTGTTCAGATAATTTTAATCGGGCTTATGGATTATAACGACATATTTAAACTTATTGCCAAGGACCTCAGGGAAGTTGAAGAAGTAATCGAAGAAAATATCCAGTCTGAAGTTCCCCTCGTCTACGAGGTATCAAAATACCTTCTTGGAAGCGGCGGAAAAAGGCTGAGGCCGTCTGTTCTTCTTCTTGCAAGTGGTTCCTGCGGACTGCTTAATGGTAAGGAAAGAATAAAAGCATCGGCAGCACTTGAGCTTATCCATACAGCGACTCTTCTTCATGACGATGTTGTGGATGATGCAGAGGTAAGGCGCGGTAAAACTTCATCTAATATTGCATGGGGCAACAAACCCACCGTACTTGTCGGCGACTTTATGCTGGCAAAGGCACTCGGGCTTATACAGGAATGCGGGAACCTCGAACTTATTAAAGCAGTAACCGATGCATCCGCAAAACTTGCCGAAGGACAGGTCCTTGAAGTTATGAGCGGTAAGAACATGGTAGAAATTACAGAGGAAATATGTTTTGCGATAATGGAATTCAAAACAGCCTCACTTATAGAAAGCTGCGGAAAGATCGGTGGAATACTTGCCGGAGACAATAACGGAAACGTAAAAGCACTTTCAGATTACGGACTGCATATAGGATTGGCTTTCCAGTTAATAGATGATGCCTTAGATTATTCATCTACTGAGGAAGTGTTTGGCAAACAGGTCGGCCAGGACATTCTGGAGGGCAAAATGACACTCCCACTGTTTTACTCTATTGAAAAAGCATCTGCCAGTGAAAAAGAAGAGCTTAAAATTATCCTCGATAAAGAGGAACTTGAAGATAATGAAGTAGAACATCTTAGAAACATAGTAAAAAAATATGACGGCGTTGAAGCCACAAAAGATGTTGCCAGGAAATATGTAGCCTCAGCAAAAGACTCCCTAAACGAAATCCCATCAAATCAATACAAAGACTCCCTAAGTTCACTAGCTGATTTTGTAGTAGACCGCATCAAATAAAAAATGTCATCCTCGACTCCGCGGCTACAACTGAGCTCAGCCGAATGTCTCGGGAATCCAGATCCTTGTCAACCTGAACTTGTTTCAGGATCTGGGGATGCTGAAATAAATTCAGCATGACACTTAACGTTATTCATTGCATGTCGATTTAAAAAGAAAACTATGATTAACATTCCCACTGATTTACCAACTTATGTTATAATGAACTCATAGTAAAAATTTAGTTTTAGGGAGTGAACTAATGGATACCAAAAACGAATTTATAGCCTGTTGGAATGAAATTCTTGTTCCCAAGTGGAATAAGTTCAGGCACATCCTTTCAGGAAACGGGGCGGTTCATAGTTCCACAGCATATGACTACTTTCAAATACAGCCAGGTGACAAGGTGCTTGATATAGGATGCGGTTATGGTGAGACAAGCCTTGAGATTGGAAAGATTGTCGGCCCCGAAGGCGAAGTGCTTGGCCTCGACTGCACAGAATCATTTTTGGAAACAGCCGAGAATGAAAGAAAAGAGGCAGGGATTGATAATGTTAAATTTGTTTTAGGAGATGCCCAGACATACGAACTCCCTGAAAATTACTATGATGTTGTTTATTCCCGTTTTGGTGTGATGTTTTTTCAAAATATTGTATTTGCATTAAAAAACGCTCATAAGGCCCTTAAACCAGGGGGTAAACTCTGCATGATTGTATGGAGGACTATTGACGACAATCCCTGCTGGGGCATGGCAAAAGATATTTCCCTAAAATACTTGCCTCCACCGGGTGACGGCGCTGCAACCTGCGGCCCGGGCCCGTTTGCTCTTGCAAGTGAAGAAACCACGAGGGGAATGATGAATGCCGCTGGTTTTACAAATATAGAACTATTTCATCGTAATGATGCCAAAGTATCTATTGGTAACACGTTGGACGAGGCAATAGATTTTCAGTTGATGGTTGGCCCTTCAGGGGAAATTATCCGCGAAGCTGGTGACCTTGGACAGGAAAAACTTCCCGAACTGGTTGATGATATGAAAAACACCATGAGCGAATATGAAAAGGGTGGCGGTGTGATTCTTGATTCAAGTACTTGGCTTATAATGGCAAGGAAATAATTTTGTACTATCTGTCATTGCGAAGGGAACAAAGGGGACGTTACCCTTTAATAATAGATCCTGAAACCATTCGACATGCTCATGGCTACGCAAGTTCAGGATGACAAGCTGATTTTTTTAGTCCCGAGTTAAATTGATCCTATATCTAAATTGAAATTTAGATATAGAATATGAGTAGTTGTTACTTTTTTGCTTCAGTTCGGAAGTTTTCCTCTATGTCGAGCAACATCACTAGTGCATCTTCATTTGTTTCGCGATAGTAGTTCTTCCTGATACGGATGCCTTCAAATCCAAGTTTTTCATAGAGTCCGATAGCACTGTGGTTATCAAGCCTTACTTCAAGTATTGCGTGGTTAGCACCTTTGGCTATAAAGTATTCGAGTGTGTCTTCAATCATACTCCTGCCAAGCCCCTGGTTCTGGCAACTTTCATGAACCGCAACTTTAAGAATATGAATCTCGTCATAGATCAGCCAGGAAAGGCAATATCCGACAAGTACCCCTGTATTATCAACGCAGACAATGTTATAAGCCCTGTTGTTTTTAAACTCCATCTCAAAAACTTCTTTGGGCCAGGGTGCTATAAACGCAACCTTCTCGATTTCGATAATCGCATCGATATCTTCAGCCACAAGTTCGACTATAGTGTATTTTGATGCAAGCTGAGCCATTCTTTAATCTTTATCCTTAAAACTGCTTTTAAATAATTTTAGTAACTTACTTGCTGCATGGAAAGTATTTATTTTGCCATCTGTTACTTCTTTTTCCAATAGCTTTATTTCTTTTTCTATTCCATCCGCACTGTAAAAACTCTCTTCAAGCATATTTGTTATCGTTTCATAGAGCCATGATTTTGATTGCTGGTCCCTGTTCCGTTCAAAAAAACCGTTTTCCCTGACGTGTCCAATATACTCTTCTATCATCGACCAGATTTCTTCAATGCCCGTACTCTTTATTGCCGAACAGGTCATAACCCTGGTCTGCCAGCCCGATTCAGGCTGGTGAAAAAGGTGCACCGCGTTTTCTATCTCTTTTTTTGCAAGCTGGGCTTTTTTTACATTATCACCATCACATTTGTTCACTGCTATCGCATCCGCAATTTCAATAATTCCTCTTTTAATTCCCTGCAGTTCATCACCCGTTCCTGAAAGATGAAGGAGAAGGAAAAAGTCCACCATAGACCTTACTGTAATCTCCGATTGCCCTACACCTACTGTCTCGATAATAATCACATCAAACCCTGCCGCCTCGCAAAGTATTATCGACTCACGTGTGCTTCTCGTTACCCCGCCTAATGAACCTGAACTAGGGGAAGGCCTGATATACGCATTCTCATCTGTAGATAATTTATCCATCCTCACCTTATCGCCGAGTATGCTCCCCTTTGATATCTGGCTGGAAGGATCCACAGTGAGAACGGCTACTTTCCTTCCGAACTCTTTTGTTAACAGTGACCCGAACACGTCTATAAAACTGCTTTTTCCTGCTCCAGGAATTCCCGATACGGCAATACGTATGGAATTTCCCGAATGGGGAAGGCATTGTTCGATTATTTCCTGCGAAAATTCCAGGTCGGATTTAAGCTTACTTTCAATAAGCGTTATGGCCTTGCTAAGGACGGTAATGTCCCCCGACATAATGCCTTTTACATAACTGTCTGCGGATAAACTGTTTTTTGGTCTGGCCATAGCAATATTTAATTTTGGATAATAACTAATTAAACCGGATAAAACTAGCTGTGGTTTTCTATAAGAATGTTCAGGATTTTCTCGGCTGCAACTGGTATGACCGTACCGGGCCCGAACACTTCGGCAACGCCTGCATCATAGAGAAACTCATAGTCCTGCTTGGGTATGACGCCGCCCGCAATAACAACAATGTCTTCCCTGCCGTATTTTTTAAGTTCTTCTATAAGTTTAGGCACAAGTGTTTTATGGCCTGCGGCAAGGCTCGAAATACCGAGTATATGCACATCACTTTCCACTGCCTGCTTGGCTGCTTCTTCCGGGGTCTGGAAAAGTGAACCAATGTCCACATCAAAACCAAGGTCGGCAAAACTGGTTGCAATAACCTTTGCACCACGATCATGGCCGTCCTGACCCATCTTGGCAACAAGTATTCTTGGCCTTCTTCCCACAAGTTCAGCAAACCTGTCGGAAATAACCCTTGTCTCTTTAAAACTATCGTCACCTGACATTTCAGAAGAGTATACACCCGAAATCGATCTTATCACTGCCTCGTATCTACCGCACACCTTCTCACATGCATATGAAATCTCGCCGAGTGTCGCCCTCTTTCTTGCCGCATCCACAGCAAGCCCGAGCAAATTACCCTCGCCTGTCTCGGCGCATTTTGTTATCATTTCAAGTGCGGCTTCCACTGCTTCATTATCTCTTTCTTCTTTTAGTTTATTAAGCCTGCTGATCTGGGACTGCCTTACAGCCGAGTTATCTATTTCGAGAATCTCAATGTCGCTGTCCTCACCGGATATATACTCATTCACTCCGACGATAATATCTTTCTTTGAATCGATCCTTGCCTGCTTTCTTGCGGCAGCTTCCTCGATCCTCATCTTTGGAATCCCAGTCTCTATTGCCTTAGTCATTCCGCCAAGCTCTTCCACTTCTTCTATAAGCTCCCACGCCTTCCTTGCGATCTGGTCCGTGAGGTATTCCATGTAATAAGACCCGGCCCACGGGTCAACTGACCTGCATATATCTGTCTCCCGTTGAAGGTAAAGCTGCGTGTCCCTTGCGATCTTTGCTGAAAAATCAGTCGGAAGGGCTATTGCTTCATCAAGAGCATTTGTATGTAATGACTGGGTACCTCCAAGTGCCGCTGCAAGAGCTTCCACGCATGTTCGGACAACATTATTATATGGGTCCTGTTCCGTGAGGCTCCATCCCGAGGTCTGGCAATGTGTCCTCAGGGCAAGTGATTTGGGATTTTTCGGTTTAAACTGGTTTACAATCTTTGCCCAGATAAGCCTTCCTGCCCTCATCTTGGCAATCTCCATAAAGTGGTTCATGCCAATGCCCCAGAAAAACGAAATACGCGGCGCAAAATCATCAACATTCATTCCCGCCTTAATCCCCGTCCTTATATAATCAAGGCCGTCGGCAAGTGTGTAGGCAAGTTCGATGTCTGCCGTACCCCCGGCTTCCTGGATGTGATAACCGCTTACGCTTATGGAGTTAAACTTAGGCATGTTTTGCGATGTGTATTCAAAAATGTCCGCAATAATCTTCATGGAGAATTCAGGTGGGTAGATATATGTGTTTCTCACCATAAACTCTTTAAGGATATCGTTCTGGATTGTCCCGTTTAGTTTTACCTGCTCCACACCCTGCTCTTCAGCGGCCACGATATAAAAAGCCATAATCGGCAGTACTGCGCCGTTCATGGTCATGGATACGGACATCTCATCAAGCGGAATCTGGTCAAAAAGGATTTTCATGTCCTCAACCGAATCAATGGCTACGCCTGCTTTTCCTATATCCCCTACAACCCTTGGATGGTCGGAGTCATATCCCCTGTGGGTCGGAAGGTCAAAGGCTATGGAAAGCCCTTTCTGTCCGGCTGCCAGGTTTCGCCTGTAAAAAGCGTTTGATTCCTCTGCTGTTGAAAACCCTGCATACTGCCTTACAGTCCAGGGCCGCATCACATACATCGTTGAATATGGGCCCCTTAGAAACGGGGGAATACCCGCGGCAAAGTTTAATTGCTCAAGCCCATCTGTATCTACCTTGGAGTAACTGCTTTTAAGTACCACTTTCTCAGGTGTATGCCACCCGGCATTACCATTAGCATTATGCCCATTGTTGCTGATTTTAATATTAGCTAAATCAATACCTGAAAAATCCGGCCTGTTTGCTATACCAAAATCAACTTTAATTTTTTCTTTATTATTATTTTGTATAAACCCTGTTTTAAGGCACTCTGTAAATCCGCCTTTATTCTCAACCTCCCGGAAAAGTGTTAACGCATTTTCCGCTATTTCAGCCGTCAGGACTTCAATATAATAAGACCCTGATGATGGGTCGATAATTTTATCAAGATAGCATTCTTCTTTGAGAATTAATTGGGTGTTTTTCGCAAGCCTGGCTGATGGCCCCTCGTTGCCGGCATCAAACGGCATTACCGAAAGTTCATCACAGCCGCCGATTATTGCCGACATAGCCTCGGTAGTGCTTCTCAGCATATTCTGATTTGGGTCATCGGCTGTTTTGTTTAAGGATGATGTTTTAGAATGGATTTTCATCTCACAGCTTTCATCCATGCCGGGAGCATAGTTCTTCACTATCTCTGCCCAGAGTATTCTTGCGGCCCGTAGTTTTGCTATTTCCATAAAATAATTTGAACCTACGGTGAATTCAAAAAACATCTTGCCTGCAATAAAATCCGTATCGAGCCCTTTTTCTTTAAGCCCGGCAATATATTCCGAACCCATTGCAAGCGAATAAGCCAGCTCCCGGACAATGTTTGCACCCAGGCTTTTAAAACCTTCACTGCTGACAACAAGTGATTTGTAAATGGGAGAGATAAGATTTATTTCTTTTAATAAATCACTTATCTCATCAAAACACTGATTTTCTTCATAAGGAAGAGAACCGTTTTCTAATATTTCGTTTAAAGGGCTGAAGTAAAGTCCGCCGGAAAGTTTTTTTATGTCCGCACCGGCTTTTTCAGCTTCAGCTATATAGCTTCTGAATGTTTTTAATGGTGAAAGCCCTGCTCTCAGGTTTATATCAATTTTATTTAAAGGGAGCTTCGTTAAAAGCCGGGATAAATCATTAGCTGTAAAATCCAGGCTAAGTGAATCAGCCCCGTCAATCAGTGAATTAAGAACTTCTTTAGGAGTATCTTTACCTAAACTGCTAATCTCAATATTAATATTCCAGCTGTTGTTCCCGGTCTTGGCACTTCTCGCATACGGGAAAGCGCCCGGTGCCTGTTTTGTAAGCCATGAAAGCCCGCCAAGGTCTTCTGCCGTGTAGAATGGTTCAATGGAAAAACCCTCTTCTGTAATCCAGAGCAGTTTTTCGTTGTAGTCCGCCCCTTTCAGGTCTTTTATAATCCTGTCTTTCCATTCCTCTGCTGACACAGGGGGAAATTCATCAAACAGTCTGTTTTTACTCATTTAGAAGCCACCCGCAATATCGGGAAAAAGATAAACCAAAACTTATCTGTTGTAAATATAGGGAATAGTTATGAAATATCTTAACAATATAAATATAATCTCTTTGAAATTTATTACCTAATCAATATTATGCCGGTATATTCTCTATTGTTGACAAAGAAGGTCTATAATGGTAACTTCAACATTCTTAACAAGTGGTGAGGAATACAAACAGCTAGTATTATTACATTAATTTTATAATGAATTCGAAAAAAGCCCCATTTCTAACGTTAATTCTCTTTTACATTTTTACTGTTTCGACAGCTTACGCAGGTAGTGGCGAGTTAAGGCTCTATTCACTGATCGACTATATCGGTGGGGACTACCAGTTTGCAGTTAAAAACGGCGAGATTATAAACCAGGACGAATTTGCAGAAATGACTGAATTTGCCGACACGGCAAATACTATCTTCCTTGGGCTCAATTCTAATAACCCCACAATTAAAACCAGCCTTGAGACGCTAAAGAATAAAATCGGAGCAAAAGCCCCGGTCGACGAGGTTATTGGACTAACGATAAAGGTAAAAAAAGAAATAATTGAAGGTCTTGGTTTAAAGACATTTCCCCTTTCAACCCCTGATATTGCTAAGGGAAAGGAACTGTTTGCTGGCAACTGTACTACCTGCCACGGGGAAAGAGGGAAGGGAGATGGTATCCTTGCTGCAAACCTGAATCCTGCACCAACTAATTTTAAGGACCACGGGGTTTTTCCAAACCTCTCGCCAATAAAAGCATACAACACGATGAACTTCGGAATTGAAGGTACCGCGATGCCTGCTTTTACTTCCCTTTCTGATAAAGACAAATGGGACGTGGCATTCTATCTGCTGTCTATTGGTTTTCCTGATGAAATAAATCCGGGGGGCGGAGCGGGTGGTGGTTCAGGGACTATACCGCCGGGCCTTAACGATTATAAAAAACTGTCTTCCCTCTCAAACAGGGAAATCCTTGAAAGCCTGGGTGATGGGAACAACATTTCATATGCATCGGTAAAAAATGTAAGAAACTCACTTGCCGACAAAACCGGTTCAAAACAAAAACATATTGAATATACAATAGCGGGTATCGGCTCAGCTCTTGAATACTATAAACAGGGTGAGAAGAAAAAGGCCCTGGATAAATCAATCGAGGCGTATTTAGACGGCTATGAAATGGTCGAATCAGACCTTGCAATCGCCAATAACAAACTCAACATTCAGATAGAATCCGGCCTTGCAAAATTCAGGTCTGAAATAAAAAGCAACGCCCCCGTTTCAAATCTTGAAACACTAAGCGGTTCAATCACTAATAATTTAAACAAGGCATCATTACTGCTCGAAGATAAGAACAGCTTCACATCAGCGGTGTTATTTACCAACTCCTTTTCTATTATTGTTAGGGAAGCATTGGAAGCTATATTAATAATTGCTGCGATTATTGCTTTCCTTATCAACACCGGGTCAATGAAGACAATCAGGTACATACATATCGGCTGGATCAGCGCCATAGCCGCCGGGTTTGTAACGTGGTACCTTGCACGCACGGTGATTTCTATCTCCGGTGCCAGCAGGGAACTTATCGAGGGTATCACATCGATACTGGCTGCTGCCGTACTTTTTTATGTCAGCTACTGGCTGATTTCCAAGATAGAGGTAAGCAAATGGAAAGACTATATAAAATCAAAGGTAGAAAAGGCTCTTAACAAAAAAAGTGTAATAGCCCTTGTATCAGTTTCATTCCTCGCAGTTTACAGAGAGGCCTTTGAGACCGTACTTTTTTACCAGGCCCTCGGCTACCAGGCAGAAGGCAATATCACACCTATAGTCTGGGGATTTTTAGCAGGATTAGCCGTAACCGGAATAATCGGATTTCTCATTTTTAAACTTGCAATCAGGATACCGCTTAAATACTTTTTTTCTGCAACAAGCCTTTTACTCTATTTCCTTTGTTTTATATTAATAGGCAAGGGGATTCATGAACTGCAGGGAGCAGGAGTAATAGGTATTTCGTTTGTGGATTATATTCCGCGAATCGAGACTTTCGGAATTTATCCTACGCTCGAAACCCTTATACCCCAGGCTGTAATCGTGGCAGCTTTTATATTTGCAAGCCTCTGGATAGCCTACGTATCAAGGGAAAAAGAGAGGGTGGAAATAGCCGTTAATGTTTCACGGATATCCGACGAATTAAACATAATATATGATTCCTTTGACCATATAAAGGGCCATATTCTTGAGTGGAGAAGGTGCGAGGGAATTGATATGGAAGCACAGGACCTTGACCACCAGATTCATGAAGTGATAGACCATGTAAACCAGCTGCAGACAAAACTCGGGGATTTTTATCAGAATGTCTCCCAGCCTGAAAAGACCGACCCCGAATCTCTCAACTGATCAATAGCACTTTAATTGTAACGCTGCTAAACTCCACGTAAATATTTATTTCGGTTACCTTTACCGTTTAGCAATTTTCATTATATTAGATCAATGGAACATAAAGCCGTAATCATATTTTCAGGGGGGCTGGACAGCACGGTGCTGTGTTATAAGGCCGTTTCGGACAACTTTGATGTGCACGCCATTACCATTCTTTACGGACAGAGGCATTCACGTGAAGTTGAAGGTGCAAAGAAAATAGCCGGAATACTTGGTATAAATCACAGGGTTATTGACCTTAGTAATATTAACGAACTGCTCCAGGGTTCTGCGCTTACCGACAGCAACATTGAAGTGCCGGAAGTGCCTGAAACCACTGAACATTATGAAACACTTAAATCCACCATTGTCCCAAACAGGAACGCAATATTTCTTTCTGTAGCCATCGGCTTCTCCGAAAGCATTAAGGCAAACCATATCTTCTTCGGCGCCCATCATTCAGACAGGGGCGTCTACCCTGACTGCCGAAAAGAGTTTGTAGAGGCATTTGAAACAGCGGAAAGGCTTGCAAACGACAATCCTGAATTGTCTATAAGCGCTCCTTTTGTGGAAATGGATAAATCGGAGATTGTAACACTCGGCAATAAACTTGGTGTCCCGTTTGAACATACCTGGACCTGTTATGTCGGTGGTGAATTACACTGCGGAGTGTGCAGTGCATGTAATGAAAGGAAAAGGGCGTTCAGGGAAGCAGGGGTTACAGACCCGACTGTTTACGAGAGCTAGATGGGTATGATACGAGTTAACGAAATTTATTATTCAATACAGGGTGAGGGCAATGCAATCGGCCAGCCCACGGTATTTCTAAGGCTTTTTGCCTGTGATCTCCGCTGCAGCTGGTGTGACACCATGTATGCAGTTGAAGGCACTGACTTCAAGGAAATGCCACATGAAGAAATACTAAGTGAAATCAGCAAATATAACTGCAAAAATGTATGTATTACGGGCGGTGAGCCTTTAATACAGAGAAATGAGCTGGTACCGTTTTCAGAAAAGTTAATAAAAGAAGGATATTTTATTGTTCTTGAGACAAGCGGTCACAAAAAGCCTCCGGAAGTTTTTACCGGCACTTCATGCCTTATAAGCATGGACTGCAAATGCCCAAGCTCCGGGATGGAGAAAAGGATGGATTTTACACTTTTCGAACAGCTTGGTGCAAAAGACCAGCTTAAATTTGTAATAAAAGACAGCACCGATTATGAATATGCAAAAAGCATCTTGGAAGAACATAATATAGGCTGTTCCCTTATTTTTCAGACAGTTTACGGGGAAGACATAACATGGCTTGCCGAAAGTGTCCTCAGGGACAAACTGAACAATGTCAGGGTACTGCCACAACTGCATAAAATCATTTGGGGAGAGAAGAAAGGTGTATAAAAACAACACCTATCAATATTGCTAAGAATATATTAAAATTTAGACGTAACTACATTGTTTAAAATTGGTTGAAATAGTGTATAGTTACCTGTTTTTTTAGAACAAGTGGTTCACAGGGAGAGGTTACAATGCCAGAAGCAAAGGAAAATTATAATTACGAACCCTTCGCGGATACCGAAGATTACAAGAAGGTAAACGGAGATATTATAACAAGCTGGGTTCAGATATTGGTTGACAGGGGCACGGAAGAGATCGACAAACTTTTAGACATAGCTACCGGTGCCGGTACTATGGTCCAGCTTTTTGTTTCTCATCTTCCAACTAAATGGAAACAGTCACTGGTTATGTGCCTGGATCAGTCGTCAGAAGCTTTGAAATTAGCCCAGTCTAAACTCGAAACAAACATAGACAGACTAAAATTTATAAACTCACCGATAGAAGAGCTTGACCTGCCGGACAACAGTATTGATGTGGCAATATGGGGCAACGGTATTCACTACCTTGATGAAGAGTCGCAAATAAACAGCCTGAAAAGAATTAAAAGGGCACTCAAACCGGGCGGCCTGTTCTTTTTTAATACCGCTTTTTACGAAGAAGCCCGTCCTACAGAGACACTTCCATTTTACCGTACACAGGTAAGGAACGCGGTCAAGTTTCTGAGGGAAAAGGGTATCAAGCGGGAAAAAGTCGAGAGAAAGGCCGAAGCAGCTAGTTTCCATCCAAAGTCTTATTATGAAGAGCTTGTAGGTAAAGCAGACTTCAAGATGGTCGAAGCGCAGGTTTTTGCTGCCCACCTTACACAGGAAGCATGGGAACATATCAGTGCTTTTCAGCAGTATGCCGCTGGCGCACTCCACGGTTATCCGATTGAGTCTGCCTCAGATGCTATGAAATATGCAGTTGGGCCTTCAATCCTTCTCCACGGAGATAAGGACAAGGATGGAAATCTCTTTGTTGTAAGAAACTGGCTGGCCATAAGCGCGCAGGCATAATAAAACTTATTCTGCTTTCCTGAAAAATTTTAAAACTTCTTTAAAATTTATTCGTATAATATCATTATAGAAAATGGATACAGGAGAGTGATATGTTTAAATACAGATTTATGATCTTCTTACTGTTCGCCCTCGTAATCGGTTACCAGTCTGTCACCTATGCACAGGACAATAACGCAAGAACCCTCAATGTAAACGGCAGGGGCGAAGTAAAAGCCAGGCCCGATGTTGCTTATATTAATATTTCCGTAATCTCAAAGGCAAAAACAGCCCAGGCGGCATTACAGGACAATGCCAATAAGACAACAAGCGTGTTAAACAAGATTAAATCCCTTATTGGCAAGGAAGACACCGTAAAGACTTCCGGTTTTAACCTTGCCCCCGTGTATGATTACAACCAGGCAACAAAAAAATCAGAACTCACAGGCTATAGCGTATCCAATCACCTTATTGTAAAAACTGTTGACCTCGACAATCTCGGGAATCTCATCGACACAACTACAGGCGTGGGGGCAAACAGGATTAACGGGCCAAGGTTCGATATCCTTGATAAGGATAAATACAGGAAAGATGCACTGAGGCTGGCTGTAAAGGATGCTAAAGATACAGCTACTGTTACAGCAGAAGCTGCCGGTGTGAGTATAGTCCGGATTATGCAGCTTAATCCCAACTACAACAATCCACAGCCAATTTACGCCAGGAGTTATGAAATGATGAAAGTAGCATCAGATCAGTCCTCAACACCTATTGAATCTGGAGATATTACTGTTTCCGCAAGTGTAAACATAACTTACCAGATCCAGTAATCAGGAATTGACAGTACAGTACTCACAGGTGCAGTTTTCCCTGAGATAGTCAAAAGTATAAATACCGGTATCGTGTTTGTCGTTCCAGAAGAACTTGACAGCATAATTTCCGACATACTCTATACTATCAGGTTTTACCTGCTGTCCCCCTGTGCTTAGTGGTATTATTTTCTTAAACCGAGGTTTTTCCCCGTGCCCCGTGCACCTGGCACATGGGCAGGCACTTCTTAAATCTTTGTAAAGGTAGAGGCTCTCGTGCCCATCTTCCCAGGAGATTGACAGTGTTGTATCGCTGAACTCTGTAATATCTTTAATCCTGTAATTCATAATTAACAATTAACTCCGCGAGACTTATTTTAACCCGCACCCGTATATATTGATAAGTAAAATTTCTGACAGTATAATCAAATTTACATGGAAAAAGAAAAAGATGCTTTAACATCAATAGTCGAATGGTTAGATGCATCAAGGGAAATAGTTTTTCTTACAGGCCCCGAGATTGTTTTTGAGTCCGGGATACCTGATGCTTCTGATCCGAGTTTTAACCCGGATGTAAGGCAGTTTAAAAACAGTATTGAAATTAGAGAAGATTACTGGGAGAAGATAAAGAGATTTTATCCTGGAATTGAAACTGCCACACCCACTCCCTGCCACGAAGCAATTTATGAAATCAGCCTCCTTTCAAACGTAACATGTATTATGACTCAGAATGTAGACGGGCTTCACCAAAAAGCGGGCAATGAAAACGTACTCGAGCTTTTCGCCTCTATTCACTGGGTTACCTGTCCCGATTGCGGCAAGGACCACACGATGACAGAGACCCTTGCGCAGCTCGAAAAGGGTAAAAAAATACCTGCTTGCACTGTGTGCAGCAGTGACAAGATGAAACCTCCCATATCTTTTCCTGACCAGCCGCTTCCCCATTGGGAAATCAGGGAGTCCTGGATGATGCTACAGCACTGCGACCTCCTGGTAACAGTCGGGGCCAATCTTGAAAATGAACCCATAGCGTCCTTCCCCTTCCAGGTCATGAACAGGGAAGAAAAGGTAGTAATTATAAGTGAAGGCGAAAGCCCCGCCGATGAGTATGTTAACGCTGTTCTTTACGGTAAGGCAAACCAGGTAATGCCTTATATTTCAGAGCAGCTTAAAAAACTTACACCCATTTCTTAAACTGATATTTTTTTGTTCCTTTATATCATTTATAATGATAGGAAAACCTTGTTTAAAATGCACTTCTAACGAAACTAGAACCAGGGGTTAATATGTCCGATACCGAAGAATTGTTATTAAACGATTTAAAAAAATATGTCTCAAATACCGATAGGGATATCTACACGGTCAGCAATATTCCGGAGGAAGTAATAGCGGTAATTTTTGCCTATGTGAGCAGGAGCCCAAAAAGTTTCCGTGACAATATTGGTGTTGTAATAGACGAAGAACAGCTTGGCCAGGAAAGGGCAAGCAAATTTCATGAAAAATGGGTCCTTAACTACGGACACGCTTCCGTAGCGGAACATGCCGCCGTACATATAGGAATAGAAAATGTCTCACGTCTGTTCTCATCCTTACTTGAACTTTCGAACGAATACCTTTCTTTTACCGAGTACTCCCAGAGGTACCAGAAGCCGGTAAAGGGAGATTTTTACACACCTGCTGAGTTAATTAGCCATAGAGAATTAAAATCAGAGTTTCAGGATATTTGTAATAAACAATACGATATATATTCACAGTTGAATGAGAAACTTTATGAATTTTTAAAGGAATCTGTTCCAACCCCAGATGGCATGGAAGAGCGCATTCATTACAGGGCACTTGAAAAAGCAGCATTTGAAGATGCGAGATATGCCTTAAATCTTGCCACAACTACCAATCTTGGCATGACAGGCAATGCAAGGGCAATTGAAGACAGCCTCTCAATTCTGCTTTCGAGCAGGTATAAAGAGGTTAGGGACAGGTCTGGAGAGATAAAGGAAGAAGTAAAATTCTCAGTACCTACCCTTATAAAATACGCTAATGAAAATGACTACATCGTAAGCACGAGAAAATCCAATGAAGGACTTGGGAATAAATATTCAGAAAATAAAAGAAAAGATATTGAGGGTTGCGAAGTAAACATTATTAAAGGGCAGGAAGTAAGTGAAGACCAGGCTCTAAGGGATATTATCTCTGCAATTCTGTTTGAACACTCTGACCTCTCGTATAAAGAAATAACAGATCAGATTAAAGAAAAACCGGCCGCTGAACTTTTACCGCTTTTTAAGAATACGGTTGATAATATACGGAAATATGACAACCCATTAAACGTATTTAAACTTGTAAAATACGAGGCGGAGTTTGTAATCAGCGAAGCATGCTGGCACCAATTACTGAGGCACAGGAAAGTCGACTGGATCTACAAGGAGCCATCGATAGCAAACGGGGTAACTGTACCACCAAATGTATCAGCTTCAGGTACAGAAGGACTGTTGTCAGATGCTATAAAATTGAGTGAAGATTATTATAAGAAACTTGTCAGCCACGGTCTTGAAGTACCCGCTAGTTATATTGTGACCAATGCACACAACAGGAGGCTTGTCGGTAAATTTGACCTCTGGGAGTTATATCACCTTATAAACCTCAGGATGTCAGAAGGGGCACAGTGGGACATAAAAAACGTTACAACAATACTTTCAGATAAAATATCCGGTTTTCATCCAAACCTTGTAAAACCGGGTCTGGAAAGAATAAAATAGAGTGATTAAATTTTGACAGGATTAAAATGAACCTTACCAAATGTGAAGAATGTGGATATGAAATTACGGTAAAAACAAATACCTGTATTAACTGTGGGGAAAAGATAGGAAAACTAAAGCCCGGCAGAATAAAGATCTTTTTAAGGAGTATAATTTATCTTTTAATTGCAGCTTATATCCTTCTTTCTGCACTAAAATTTATAAAATAGGTTTAATAATATGGCAAATTCAGACCACGTAAAAAAAATTAAGGAAGGCCTTGAAAGCTGGAACAGCTGGAGAGAAACTGAGAAGGAGATTAACCCCGATCTTGGCTGGGCAAGCCTAAACGGATCGGAACTCGAGAGAGTTAATCTTGAAAATGCTAATCTCAAACTCGCATTCTTAAAGGACTCAAGGCTTAAAGATGCTAATTTTTCTGGTGCATCACTTTACGGCACAAATCTTCAAAACTCTGATCTTGAAAATGCCAACCTTGAAGATGCAAACCTCGAAGGAGCACATCTAATAAATGCAAATCTGACCAATGCCAATCTCAAAAATACCAATCTCAAACTTGCTAACCTGGACAAGGCAAATCTTGACGGGGCCAATTTTTCCAATGCACGCAAGCTAAGAGTCGAACAGCTTCTTAGGGTAAAATCAATAAAAAATACCAAGCTTGACCCGTCTCTTCTTGACGAACTGAGAAATTCGGCACCACATCTTTTTGAAGACTAATTATATGGAAAACTTTCCTTCCTTCAGGGACCTGATTAGCGGAAACATCTACAAAGTAAGCCAGCTCAACTCTAAAATAAAGAGTATTATCGAAAATGAGCTTGGAAAGGACTATATATGGCTCGAGGGAGAAGTCTCCAACTTCAGGGGCAACTACTCAAGCGGCCACTGGTATTTTACAATCAAGGACGAAAACAGCCAGGTATCTGCCGTCTGCTTCAAGTGGGCAAATCAGCACATTAAGTTTGTTCCTGAGGATGGTAAAGAAGTAGTATGCTGCGGCCAGGTAAATGTTTACGAAAAGCAGGGCACGTACCAGTTAAACATACGTTATATAGAACCCAAGGGCAAAGGTGCACAGTCCGTCGCACTTGAACAGTTAAAAGAAAAGCTGCAGGCCGAGGGGCTTTTTGCAATAGAAAAAAAACGGCCACTCCCTTTTCTTGCGGGAAAAATCGGTATCGCAACTTCTCCCACAGGGGCTGCAATAAAAGACATTATAAAAGTGATAGGGAGGAGGTTTGAAAACACAGAAATCATAATTTCACCCACCAGAGTCCAGGGAGATGAAGCACCAAAGGAAATCGTACAGGCACTTGATCTCCTGTACCGTATTGATGATCTTGATTTAATAATACTTGCCCGCGGGGGAGGCTCGGTAGAGGATCTTTGGGTATTTAATGAAGAATTACTCGCAATAAAAATAAGTGAGTCGCCCGTACCTTTAATTTCTGCCGTAGGTCATGAAATTGATGTTACCATTGCCGATCTTGTGGCCGATGTAAGGGCCTCAACCCCGTCAATGGCAGCAGAAATAGCAGTAAGGGAAAAGGATGAACTTATATCACAGTTAAACAACTTTGGCCAAAGGATTAACAACTCACTTATAAACAGGTTTGCCCTGCTTCAGAGCGAACTTGACCGGCTTCAGGATAGGATAGTTTGGTCGCTACGTTCCACACTTGAGAAAGGCTCTTCAGAGCTTTCAATCTTGGCAGGAAAACTTGACAGCCTTAGCCCGCTTAAAGTACTTGGCAGGGGGTACAGTATCGTATATGACAAGACCGGTAAGAAAGTAGTCAAGAGCGCTGATAAACTAAAAAAGGGGAATATTATCCAGGTAAGGTTTGAAACAGGCAGGGCAAAATGCACTGTCGACAAAACAGACATTTAGGAACTCAGTACAGCAAGTTCCGGCAGTTCTATCACAGAAATACCCGATCCAATAAAAGCATTTTTTACATTATGGGCAGGCTCTGAATCAGTAATTACATATTTAAGCCTTCCGCCGAACGATTTCTTTAACGCATGTGAGCCACTAGTCCTTGATAGGTGCTCCACAGACCTTTCCATTCCTTCCTTTGTAAGGAACATCACAGTAGGCATTACTTCAAGCACATCTCTAAAAAAGTCTTTCTTATTTTCAGCTATTGCAGCAATACTGCCAATTAATATAGTGAAAAAATTTGCAAGTTTTGAAAATGAATTTGAAGAAGTAAGGTACGAATATAACTGGTCATCAGAAGTAACGAATCTAATCTTCTTATAGGCATGCTGTAATAGCTCGAGGAACAATTCCTGAGTAAGGATTTTATTCTTGGGTTCTTCCCCTTTAAAATCATAAAAACTTATAGCCGGCATATCTGGTTCAACACTTTCGGTAAACTCTTTGAGTTCATCTTTTAATTTTTTTGCCTTTAAGAAACCAAACTTTACAAGGCTCTTGTAATTGACAACCTTGTCTTCAATTTTGGATTTGTAGTCTGAAAGAACAAAAATCTTTCTAATACTTCTTTTAGATTCCAGTTTTTTATCTGTTTTTGCCAGTACTTCCTCATTCTCTATGAATACATATTTAACCTTTTCTTTCTTTAAAATATATTCAAGGTTATTTATATCAAAATCATTTGAGAGAGGTATGGTACATCCTCCCATCAGGTAAACTGAGAGCTCTACGTTAAGGCATTCAAGGCTGTTTGAAGATATAATCAAGACCCTGTCCCCTTTCTCAAAACCAAAATCCATAAGAAAAGAGGATATACTTCTTACTTCTGTCTGAAAATCAAGCCAGGTAATCTGTTTCCAGCTCCATCCGTCCCTTTTTTGAAACAACAGCTTGGATTTATTTTCTTTTATTTTGTTTTCAAATAGGTCATAAAACCTTGTTTCAGGCATAATTACTCCAGATTGTAGGTTATAAATTTTTTCAGAATCATTTAATATACTACAACTTTAATGTTTTAATAGATCAAAATGAACAGAAAATTTGATAAATTTGAAGGCAGTAATTATAACGCTGCAAGGTCAATAATAAAAATCCTCCATGACAATGGCCATAAAGCCTTTCTTGTAGGAGGATGTGTAAGGGATGCACTGCTTGGTATTAAACCCGGGGAATACGACATTACTACAAGCGCCCTTCCCGGGGAGGTACAGAAACTATTCAAAAGAAATGTGCCAATAGGGGAAAGCTTCGGTGTAATTCTGGTACTCATTGATGAAATGCAGTTTGAAGTTGCCACATTCAGGCAGGAGCGTGATTACACAGACGGCAGGCACCCCGGAAATGTAAATTATACCGTTAGCGAAATTGAAGACGTAGTAAGAAGAGACTTTACTATAAACGGTATGCTCTATGACCCGATAGCCGAAGAGCTCCATGACCATGTTAACGGTGAGGAAGACCTTAAAAAAGGCCTAATCAGTACCATAGGAAATGCAGTTGAGAGATTTAACGAAGATAAGCTGAGAATGATAAGGGCGGTAAGGCTTACATCAAGATTTGGGTTTAAAATGGATGGTGAGACCTTTAATTCCATTATTGATAACTGTTCGTTAATCGGTAGCGTAAGTAATGAAAGAATAAGGGACGAGATAGTAAAAATCATTACCCAGAACAATCCCGGTAATGGACTTAAACTGCTTAACGAGACTGGACTGCTTAAAGAGATACTCCCCGATGTACATACAATGATTGGTATAGAGCAGCCACCGCAGTTTCATCCCGAAGGAGATGTGTTTATTCATACCTGCCTGGTACTTGACAAACTTTATAAGAATACACGCGGAAAATATTCTTTAGAGCTTGCAATGGGCGCCCTTCTACATGATGTTGGCAAGCCGCCTACTTTTGAGGTCTCGGACAGGATCCGTTTCAATGGCCATGACAGGGTAGGAGCTGGGATGGCAAAGGGAATATGCCGAAATTTAAAATTTTCCAAGAAACAGATAGAAAGGATTGTATCACTTATAAGGGAACACCTGAAATTTAAGGATGTAAGGAACATGCGGCAGAGTACACTTAAGAGGTTTCTTGCTACCCCATACATTGAGGAGCATCTTGAAATGCACCTTGCGGATTGCCAGGCAAGCCACGGGATTACAGAAATTTATGAGTATCTAAAGGACAGGCTTGAGAATCTGGAAGATGATGAGATAAAACCGCCTCCTCTTGTTTCAGGAATCGACCTAATTGGACTTGGCTTTAAACCCGGTCCGTTATTTAAAACAATTCTTGATAAGATAGAAGAACAACAGCTGGAAGGAGATATTTCAAACAAAGAAGATGCACTGGATTTTATAAGTAAAAACTTCAGTCATTAAATATTTCAGAATTAAAATCAGACTTCATCAGCCAGGTTTTACCCGGTTTTATCCAGGTATCAGTAATTACAGTGGTTTTCACTGCTACTGAAGGAAACTTATAATAGGTAACAACTACCCTAACAGTTGTAGGCATTTCTTCATCTTCGGGGTCCAAAATAATAAGCTCTTTTAATTCATAACTCGTTATATTTAAATCATCTTTTACCCTGAAAGCAACTTCGTCAAACTTTGGAATATCCGTGGGATACACGAGGGTTGCTGCTTTCTCATAATACTTCCATTGAAGAAATTTATAAAACTTGTTGACTGAATAAAGTGGGTTGTCTTGGTCATCATTACCCACAAGATCTTTTGCTATACATCCGCTAAACAGAACTGTAAAAGTCAATAATATAAGTAGATTTATATGTAATTGTCTACGCATAAAAGAAATATAACTAAAAGGAGGGAGTTTTACACTCCCTCCTGACTTAGTTAGATTTTTCCATAGAGCAAAAATGCAATTAAAAGAGCATAAATTACAAGAGACTCAATTAGGGCAAGACCAATAATCATCGGTGTTTGAATTGTTGAAGCAGCGCCGGGATTTCTAGCTATACCCGATAGGGCTGCGGCAGTAGCACGTCCTTGACCCATACCGGCAAATCCAGCCGCTATTCCTATACCAATTCCAGCCCCAAGCCCAATTCCAAGCTTAGCTAGATCTCCTGTACCTTCACCAGCTGCAAATGCATCTGGAACAAATGCTCCGATTGTCGCTGCAACTACTAATGCCAATAGTGAAAAAAACTTCATTATTGATTCCTCCTTAAATAGGTAATGTTATTGTTATATTTTAATGTGTATGTGCCTCAGCAAGTGCAATATATATAGCTGAAAGCACGGTAAATATAAATGCCTGTAAAAATGAGACAAAAATCCCTAATCCCACAAAAATTGCCGGTACTATCAAATGTGTTAAATTTGTAAACACCCCAAGAACCATATGATCCCCCGTGACATTCATAAACAACCTGAGAGAAAGCGATATAGGCCGTACAAGATGACTGATTATTTCTATAATAATCATAAGCGGCGCAAGAAATAATACAGGGCCGGCAAATTGTTTTAAATAACTTATTCCATGCTCTTTAAAACCATAGTAGTTATAAAGCACAAAAATTAATATTCCAAATGCAAGTGTAGTATTTAAAGTTCCAGTGGGTGGAAGGAATCCCGGAACAACACCAAGCAGATTTAAAAAAAAGAATGAAAAAGAAAGACCCGGCAAGAAGGGGAAAATATTTTTTAGCCTTTTCCTTTGATCCGAAAATGTTTTCAAAAATATCAAAAAGGAAATCTAGTCCGATAATCTGAAAAAAATTACTAAATGAAATATTTGAATCGGGAATGACCGCAGAATCAGCAGAAAGCTTACTACGAAGTACAAACCCGATTGCTGTAAGCATCAGCAATACCAGCACTGCTCCCAGCATATGGTCATGTTCTATTAAATTTAATAATGTAAACCAACTAAAATGTTCCATCGTTATTTCCTTTTAATCCTCTACCTATAATTACAATTACTATCCCAGTTAGGGCTATAATAAAACCATAAATATTCAATTTTGCAAATATTAATAATGTCATCAATATTCCGAGCAAAACCAGCAGTTTTATAGCAAATAAAAATAGGGTCAATTGAGTGGTGAATCTCTTTGTCAGGATTGAATTTACAAGAAATTTTATTATCACAAAATCAATTAAAAACAGCAGCCCCCCGGCAGCTACACCTACAGCTATTTCCTTTTGATTAATAAGATAGTTCCCGGCAAAAAGTAACGCAACAACAATTAATGCAACTTTTTCGGTACCGCCAAAAATTTTAAATTTGGAGATATTATTTTTTTCCATTCTTTATTTTCAATAACTTTATAAGCAGTACTATCCCTGAAAATACTCCAACCAATAATCCCACTATTGTAAAATATGGTATTTTATTTCCGAACCTTGTGTCCAGGTAACTACCCAAAAGCAGACCAGCGGCAACAGAAAAACCGAAGTTGCTGCCAACAACTAGAAAATACATCCACTTTTGTTTTTTTTTGGCATTTTTTTATAAAGTTTTAAATCCCTTATCAATCACATCCAGGGTTTTCTCAATATCTCTGTTTGTATGCGAAGATGAAACAAAAACAGATTCGAACTGTGAAGGTGGAAAGGTTACCCCGTTTTTCATTAATATTGAAAAAAATCTGGAAAATTTGTCAGTGTCAGATTTTAATGCTGTCTGGTAATCCGTTACTTTTTCCTTATTAAAGAAAATAGTAAACATTGATCCTATGGAAGTCACGTTTGCATCAAGCCCGTACTTTGAAATCAGCCTGTTAATTTCAACAACCATCATATCAGTCCGATTACCTAATTTATCATAAAAACCTTTCTTCATTATTTTCTTTATATTTGCTATTCCCGCTGCCATCGCAATTGGGTTTCCTGAAAGAGTCCCTGCCTGGTACATCGGGCCCTCCGGGGAAACAATACTCATAATTTTACTACTTGCTCCGTATGCTCCCACAGGCAATCCCCCCCCAATTATTTTTCCAAGACATGTTATATCCGGCCTGACCCTGAAAAGGCCTTGTGCTCCGCCAAGCCCGAGCCTGAAACCAGTCATTACCTCATCAAAGATAAGAAGCGATCCATATTTCCTTGTAATGGCCCTGAGACCCCTTAAAAAACCTTTTCCGGGTAAAACTACACCCATATTCCCAGCAACTGGCTCTAGAATTATTCCAGCTATTTTTTCACCGTATTTTTTATACAGCTTTTCAACAGAATCAAGATCGTTGTATTTTGCTACAAGAGTTTTAGATGTAAACGAAGCTGGCACTCCCGGACTGCTTGGATTACCAAAGGTAGTTGCTCCTGAACCAGCTTTCACAAGAAGGTAATCTGCATGCCCATGGTAACAACCTTCAAATTTGATTATATAATCCCGCCCTGTATATGCCCTTGCTACACGAATGGCGCTCATTGTGGCTTCTGTGCCTGAATTGGTCATCCGTATTTTATCAATCGAGGGAAGGCAGCTTACAACCATTTTGGCCAAAGTAATTTCATCTTTACATGGCGCCCCAAAACTCGTACCGGATGAGGATGCTTTTTTCACTGCTTTTACCACATCCTTATCTGTGTGGCCAAGTATTAGCGGCCCCCAAGAACCTATATAATCAATGTACTTGTTGCCATCCGCATCAATAAGCTTTGAACCTTTTGCTTTTGAAATAAATACTGGACTGCCCTCAACGGCGCTAAATGACCTTACGGGGCTGTTAACACCGCCGACCATATACTTTCTTGCTTCTGTAAAAAGTGCTTCGGATTTATTGGTTTTATAGGACATATTGGAATATAAATTTAGCAAATAAAAAAGGGAAAAGCATTATTACTTTTCCCCTTTTGTTAAAACTTAATATAGTTTCTAAATTAAAACTATTTTCTTACTATTGTAATTCTTGCACCAATGGAAGACATACCTACAGTAGGTACAAAATGTGCCCTTCTGTTTAGCTGGTAAGAATCTTCAGTAGAACCGGCAGCAAACTGCTGAGTTGCACCACCACTTGTAGTGGCAATACGTCCAGAATCTACACCCATGTTTACAAGAAATGCTCTTGTTGAATCCGCTCTGTTCTGGGCTAATCTTAGGTTGTATGCAGCATCACCTCTGACATCTGCATATCCTTCAATTACCACGTGTACATCCGGATTCTCTGCTAATACTGCAGCATTTTCCTGAAGCACTGCAGCAGCATCTGGTCTGACGTTGTATCTGTCAAAGTCAAAGAAAATATCTCTAAGCTCAAGCTCAGCAAATATTTCTTCTACAGTTGCACATTTAACCTTAGCTTCCTCAGCTTTTGCTCTTGCATCGATAAGCATTCTTCTTGCTTCTAATTCACTACAGAATTCTGAAGCCCATGCTCTACCTTTTGCTAAAGCTGCTTCGGCAGCAGCTAGTTCTTCAGGAGCACATTCTGCAGCTCCCATATCTCTAGCTTCCTGTACTGCAGTTTCCGCATCTGCCAACTCTTGTGTTGGCGGTGGAACTGCACAACTTGCTAAGTAAACAACACTAAATAATACTAGGACTAATCCTAAAAACCTTTTTGACTGCCCACTCATTCTTCTATACCTCCTTTAAGAGTATTCTATAATTTTTATATTATATCCTATATTGTAATACTTTTAACTATTTTGTTCAAGCCTTGATATTTTTTTTTCTGCTTCGTCCGATTCAGGCGAACCAGGGTATTTATCTATCAAAGTCTGAAAGAACAGTTTTGCTTCCTCATCTTTATTAAGCTTCATAAGCCCCATGCCTTGTTTTAAATAAGCTAAAGGCACCCTGGGGTCACGCGGATATACATCAATTAACCTTTGGTATTCCAGTATTGATTCTTCATATAATCCTTCTTTATAGTATGAATCAGCAATCCAGAAAGTCGCATCCGGTGCCTGTTTTGCTTTTGGGTCCTCATGTAAAAATGCCCTAAAATTCTGCCTCGACTGCGCATAATTCCCATTATTAAAGTTTTTATAACCAATATCAAAAAGTGTCGGCTCTTTAATTTCTGGCTCTAAAATAGTTACAGATTCAGCTTTAACCTGGCCAGGTGTCGGCCTTGGCTGAGTCGGCACAGGTCTATACTTTAATGTGCTTACCTCTACACTGGTAAGATTTTCTTCCAGTAGTTGAATCTGGTATTCCATCTTGGTAATCTGCTGTTCAAGATCAAAAACCTTTGATTCAAGCTGAAACACCTGATTGCTTACCTCACGGTTGTCGCTATTTGAACTGTATCCCTTACCCGCTACCGCGTTTACCTCTTTTGACAATTTGTCTACTTTAGCCTCAAGCCTGTTTTGCCTTGCATAAAGGCCGCCTACATCATCCTGTGTTGCAACACAACTCGCAAGATACAGGGGCAGGACTATAACCACTGCTATTAAATATATTACTTTCATATTTTAATTTATATAAACCTTATCTACCAACCGTTACAAAGTGTGCTCTTCTGTTTTGCTGATATGCATACTCTGTCGCACCCGGTGCCCACTGCTCTGTCTCTCCCTTACTTACTGCCTGGATAATAGCAGGTGATACCCCGACTCCTACTAGATAGGATTTTGCGGATTCTGCCCTTCTCTGGCCGAGAGCAAGATTATACTCTTCTGTACCCCTGATATCACAGTAACCTTCAACGGCTACAAGCTTCAATGACCGAGCATTGTTTATAATATATCTGGCGTTTGAGTCAAGTGTACCCCTTGTATCCGACCTTACATTTGAACTGTCATAATCAAAAAAAACATCCTGAAGCCCTATGGCTGTATGTAAACGAGGTTTTTGCGTTGCAAGATAATCTGACTGCATCTCTATTTCGGTATCAGACATGCTTGCCATATACTGACCGCTTATTGCCTGGCCTTTTGCTTCAATTGCTTTAAACCTTGCTTCTTCAAGCAGGCTTCTTGCTTCATTCTGCTTTCCGGCAGCCATAAGTTCTTTGGCCCTGGCAATTAATTCTTCTGCTTCCTGGTACTGTGGAGTATTCTCTGCACCTGCTTCCTGCGCCGAAAGCAATGCGTCTTCAGCATCTGTTAATTCTTTATCAGCTTTCGGAGCACAGCTTACAACATACATTCCTAAAACAAGAATCATAACAAAAAATAGTATTCCTTTTCCTTTGATCATAGTAGCTCTCCTTAACCTAACAATTTATGGAATAACAGTATAGTTTACAAAGAATTTATGCATTTACAATATATAAATGATTAAATTTAACTAATTTAATGATTGGCATTAACTGAAAATTTTCTTATAATTACATTTACTATGAGCTCCGCTGAAGGATCTGCTATTGCAGGCATTTTCTGGTCATATTCACCTGTTGTTGTAATTACAAGTGAATTGGAAGGAAAGATAAACGGGCAGGTAGCAGTCACAGTAGTTACTTCGTCCATTGTCGGCTCCGTGCCCAGGCTGATTGTTGGTATTTGGAAAGGCAACTATACACACAGTTTTATATACAACAGTAAAAAACTCAATATTCACCTGCTTAAAAATGACCAGTTTGATCTTGTAAAAAATTTTGGTTTCTATACAGGCCGTGAAAGGGATAAATTTGACAACATTTCCTTTAAGCCCGGCAGTAATGGCTGTCCTGTAATTGACGGTGTCCATTCTTATATGGAATGCGAAGTTTTAAATGCTATGGACGGTGGCGATATGACCCCATTCCTGGTAAAAGTCAGTGAAGGTAAAGTTTTTGACAGCGGCAGCTGGATGACCCTTAGCGACTTTTACAATTATGCCCCGCCGGACTGGATCGCTGAATATGACCAGAAGTTGTCGAAATCCATACAGTTTTCCATGCCAATAATACACAATATTAATTACGAACCTTTTAAGACTTAATTAAGAAACTTAAGTAAAATCCAAAAAACTGAAATTTTTTACTTTTTAAGGTCCTGATTTTACCTATATGTGTTACTACATGTAGTTGCATAGGTGAAAAAAAAGCACTACAAATAGTGCTTTTTGGCCAATTTAAAAAATTAAGTGGATAAATTAATTTTTCCTTGACTTTTAATGTAAATAGATTAAATTATATATCAAACAGCTCAAATATCATCCTCCATCCTCCTTTAAGAGGTCGGGAGTGCTTCTAAGCACCAATTTAGAGGTACTCCCGTTTTTTTTATTCAATAGTTATTGTTGTTTTGTAGTTAACCATTCTTTCAAAATGAGACCTTACAAATCCCTTAATTAAATTCCTTGTAAAAGGTATAAGAAGGAAAAAACCGCATATATCAGTAATAAACCCGGGTGTTAAAAGTACTATCCCTCCGATTAATACAAGCAGGCCGTCAATAAGTTCCCTGGCAGGCACCCTTCCGGAACTGACATCAGACCTTATTTTATTAATAATAATAAAACCCTGATAACGGGCAAGGGACGCCCCGACTATGCCGGTAAGTACCACAATAAGGATTGTTGGCCAGAGTCCTATATATGAACCAACCTTAACCAGTATGACGAGTTCTATTAAAGGAATAACGATAAAGACCGCTAATAATCTTATAAACATAGTTTTATTATAGTAATTATTTTTCTACTTTAAATACAAATAATAAAGTATAAAGTAATCCTTATGACAATTTGTAAAAAGTTTGCATTTATTTTTCTTTCCCTGGTAATCCTCTCAACTGTCACGGGCTGCGTTTATTTAAGGTTTTTAAAACTAAAAAATCAAATGGCTGATTTTAACAAAAACTTTGAAATTACCGATGAAAACGGGCTTTCACTGGTATTTTTGAACCCCGTACTTAAAAAAAGTGATATGGTCTGGCTTATGGGCACAGAACCAACAATAATGGAAGTTGACGGCAACCCTGACAACTGGATTTATGAACTAAAGAAAAGATACAGGGGCAAAAAGAACGAAGAAGGTGATTTTGATATACCACTGGATCTGGCCTTTGAAAAAAATAAACTCACCGTGTTCACAATGCCCGAAAGGTTTACCAAGTATTTTTCCAAATCACTTTTTGAAAAGTTTCTATCAACCCTTGGACAGGCAGAAATAGACAAGGGTGAAAAGCAGGCAAATTCTACTTATGAAGGTGCAAGTAAAACAGAAATACCTACTACCAAGGAGATCAGGGCCGTTCTCGGCAATCCTTATTCAGGGAAGGCCACAAAAGAAGAGCTTACATATGTGTACAGGTATAAGATTCTTTCTCCTGACCCGGAAAAAAATCTCGGTGTAAGAATTACATTTAATTTTAATAAGGATACGGACTACCTTGCAAGCGTTGTAGCAAACATAAAGGGTTTAAAAGTAAAGATAAGCTTTTCCGACCTTCAATAATGGATACAATAACACTACTCTCACCCGCTAAAGTAAACCTTACCTTTGAAATACTCGGGAAAAGGGCCGACGGCTATCATGAAATTAAATCAATCATGCAGCCTGTAAACCTTTTTGACCATGTGACAGTAGATGTGTCAGAAGGAAGTGGAATTGAACTATTTTCCAAAGGTGTAGTGGTCCCGGAAAATGAAACAAACCTGGCACATAAAGCAGCTGCTGCTTATCTTGAAAAATGCGGACAGGACCAAAAAATCGAAATTACTCTCGATAAATCAATTCCAGTCGGAAGCGGCCTCGGTGGTGGCAGCTCTAATGCAGCAGCAGTCCTTATAGCACTCAACAGAACATTAAAAGCCCTGAACGAAAAAGACCTTTATGAAATAGCCCCGGCACTTGGTGCGGATGTGGCATTTTTTATAAGGTGTATTACTGCATACGTGGAAGGAATTGGAGAAATAGTTAGAACTCTTCCTAATTTTCCGCTTTTTAATTATGTCGTGATTTATCCTAAATTCGAAGTCTCCACAAAGGAAGTATATGAAAAATGGGACAAGATAAACGAAGGCCGGATAAAAAATATTTCTGATTTAGAGACAGAAGGTATAAACGAAGTATTTTTAATTAACAAGGAACTTCCGCCGGTATTTAGTGACCTAGAGGAACCTGCTTTCGAGATGTACCCAGAACTTAGAAAATACAAACAGCTTTTACTATCACTTGAAGCAAAACCCGTAATAATCTCGGGCAGCGGGTCGTCTTTGTTTGCTATTTTCAGGGAAGATGGGGAGGCGAAGGAACTTTATAAGTACCTTATAACCAATAGTGAATTTAATACATATCTGCTTAAGGGCATACAGGGGTGGCACCGGATTGCTGATTAGTACTATGGCACAAACTGAACCCGTCTAAGTGTCATTGCGAGCGAAGCGCGGCAATCCCTCTATCTATTTAAACAAGAGATTCTCACGGTCGCCTCGCCTGTCCTGAGCCAGCCGAAAGGCTACCTCAGAATGACTGAATGATTGTCATTCCCGAATATATTTATCGGGAATCCAGATTTTTTATAATCTTAAATTTATTTCAGCATATGTATAATCTGAAACTATAGTGATTTTTTATATTTCTTTGTCTTGATACAAAGAAACAAAAATCAAGGCTGGCAATTCATACACTAAAAAAATAATTTAAAATCTAAATCGTATAATCCTTCCACCACCCCTATACAATTCTTAACGATTTTAAATCAAATTTTCTTAACGTTATTCATTGCAGGCCGTTTGATTACATATAAATTCCTACCAGTTGTAAATGTATCATTGCCTATAATAAAAAATCTCGGTAAATTAATGTTCTCTTAAATGGGCCGTCGTCTAATGGTAGGACACCGGGTTTTGGTCTCGTAAGTGAGGGTTCGAATCCTTCCGGCCCAGCCAATATTATTTTATGTTTAGTAAGTTTTTCGACGCTTAATTTCTTCAATTTTATTGATTAATGATTTTTACTACAAATATCACATAAATTATTTTTTCTGATTTGGTCCTATTTTAAACACTTAAGACTTTTTTAAGATTCGAGCATATGGGTATTAACTTTTTACTTTTACTATTTGTAGCCTCAATAGTGATAATATTTATTTCTAAATTTATGTTATTCCACTTTCACGACAATATTTCCATTTCTTCCTCTTAAAATATTAATTATTAAACTGAAATAGAAACATTTTAAGGAAAACCAAAAAGTACTCTATAATAAATCTTTCCTTTTTATTAATAATAATCTATATTGTCTAGGTTCCTCTAATTAAACCCTTAATCAATACTGTTTAATAATATTAGCATATATAGTATCTTATTGACCAAATATGTTAAAAAAAGTTAAGTCCCTTAATAAATATCTTCTTTATTCCGCAGTCATCATTGCAGCGATACTTTTAATAATGCTTGTCGGTAGAATTACCACCCAGGTAATAAAAAAAGTATTTATAAATGCTGTAAGTTCAACGCTGGATAAGAAAGTAGAAATAGATGGCAATTTTAAAATTAATTACTCATTTTCACCTTCGGTCCATATTTCTGATTTAAAAATTATTAATAGGGAAAAGTGGAGCCAAAGGGAATTCTTAAAAATCGGAACCGCCTTTATAAAACTGGAATTATTTCCACTTATACGCAACAGGATTTATATTGATGAAATAAATATAAGCGATGTGGTAATTAACTTAGAAAAAGATGCCGATGGAAACAAGAACTGGGAAAAAGCTCAAGAAGCGGATAAACAGCGCGGTCCATTCAATCTTCCCGGGGATATTGCTGTAAATGAGCTTTTACTTACAAATATTTTAATAAATTATAATAATCTCGAATCAAACAACGAAGAAAACTTTAAAATAAGCAAAGTCCTAATATCCCTCCCCAAAGACAATAATGTAAAGGCTCACTTGCTTGGCAGCTACCTTGATTATCCGGTCGAGCTGAAATTAACAGGCGGGAGTTACCAAGAGGTAAAAGACCCAGAACTTTATTGGCCTTTTAATATTTACGGAAATTTAGTATCAAACGATTTGAACGCTAGCGGAAAATTTAAGAATCTCCTGAACCCGTATGATCTGGACCTCAGCCTGAACTTAAACTGTAAAGAATTCGACCTTCATCCCGTATTTAATATTTTAAGCCATATCTATAAAGAGTCATTCAGCAACTACAAAGGTAATATTGACAGCATGGATTTGGAGGTCACAGGTCTTAATAAAGATGCCGAAGAATATCTGAAACTGTCTTCCGCTAACATCTCGCTGACCAATTTAAATATTCTCAAACTCAACAGTAAGAATAATAATTTTGAAGAATATATTAATTTAAATTCAGGCGGGATTAATGTTAATGACAACGAGAAATCCAATTTAAGTATAGCCGGCACCTTAACCGGTTACCCGCTAAGAATTAATGCCGATGGCTGTAATAAGTCTCTTTATTTTAAAGGTGAAAATTGTAATGTCGATTTAGATGCTGTTTACGGTAATTCGGATATAACTATCAGCGGTTTTATAAATCGTTCAGGAAAAGACATTTATGGAACCATTAAAACTAAACTTAACATCCCTGACATTCAGCAGTATGAATTTTTATTCGATGTACCGGAGGGTTTTGTAATTCCAGCTAAAGCCTCATTCAAATTTGCAAAAAACGTGAGTGGCACTTCCATCAGGAATATAGATGTTAAATTTGGCCAGTCTGATTTAAGTGGAGAACTGGAAGAGAAATATATAAATAACCGATTGAGATATAATATTTCTTTATTTTCCAACAAACTAAATATTAATGAAATATTAGCGGTACTGCCCAAACACGATGATGATAAAGATTCGGACCACTCACTTAAGATAAAAATATTCCCTAATAACTTATCTGTTTATGATGCAACCACTAAGATTGATCTGAATAATGTAATTTATCACAATTTATTAATAGACAGATTCTTTGTTAACAGCCGGATAAAGGACAATATAGAAACCAGTTCTGAATTCGTATTACGTTCAGCAAACGGTGACTTTAAGGGTATTTATGATCTAAACCTTGCACCGGACCTGCCGGTGGCAAAATTTAAAATTAAATCCAGGAATGTAGACCTTGGTAAAATTGCTCACGATCTCGGCTTTGCTGAAGATGTTAATTTTAAGACCAAAAACCTTGATCTGGAACTTAATATCGTGGGGAGCACCCTGGAAGAGATTTTACTCAACTCTTCACTGACAGCTGATTCGAAAGACGGACAATATATTGTAAAAGATATTAACACGGACAGTTATTTCGAAATATTTGTAAATTCGGCCCACCTGGAACTTTTTGCCCACAAACCAATTGTAATAAGATATGATGGAATCATAAACGAACAGGCCGTTAAGATCGCACTGGAAGAAAAACATATAATCAGGAGCATTTCTGCACTCGAGCGGGGCAAAGTACCTATAAAAATAGTAACGGAATTTGCGGATACGAATATTATTATTGAGGGTTTTGCAGTATTCCCGTTTGACAGGAAAACATCAGAGATCAGAATAACGGTTAAAGGTAAAAAATTAAGTGATTTTAACCGTCTGCTGGATGTAGATTTTCCTGATAAAGGGCCCTACAGGTTGACAACTGATTTAAATGTAACTGACCAGGGATACAATCTTGAAAATATCGATTTTGTTTATGCCAGCACAGAGCTTACGGGATTCTTAAATATTGTTACATCCGGGCCAAAGCCCTATTTCGACATAAAAATCAACGCAGAAGTACTAAACATCGACGATTTATTTTCTTCAAGAATTAAAGTGAAAACAAGTGAAAATACGGACAAAAAGCAGGGTCCTTCCGGGGATGATGCAAAGATACCGGAATTAAACAGCTTCGATGCAGATTTTGATTTCTCAATAAGCAAAATAATTTTAAGTGATGAAGAAATTGGTGATTTTGAGTATACCGGCAAAATTATAAACGGAAAATTACTCTCAAATAATGCATTACTTAACATACTGGGAGGAGAAGCAGAATTCATAATTAATGTTTTGGAAGATAACAATGAATTCAAGATAACCCTGGATGGGTTTTTGGACAACTTCAATTATTCTCCAATTGCTAAAATGATTAACCCTGAATCCCTGTCTGAAGGTATTATGGACCTTGTTGTAAACATCGAAAGCAGGGGTACAACTTTTGCTGAACTTGATGACAACTTAGACGGGGAAATAAAAATAAGGATTGTACCAACTTTTATGGACGCAGGCTTAGTAAATATTTGGGCTCTTGGATTAATTAATAACCTGATACCAATATTTACCCGGAATGAAAAAGAAGCACCAAAAGTAAACTGTATTATCGGGAAATTTAAGGCCAAAGACGGCATATTACGCCCGGATAATTTTAAAATTGATACAACAAATGTAAGAATCGGTGTAGTAGGCAAAATAAATTTAAATAATCAGAGAATCAACCTGGTATTCAGGCCCATAGCTAAGAAAACCCAGCTGATCAATCTCGGCATACCTATGAGGGTAGTAGGGACATTTGAAGATCACAATGTTATTACAGACCCGTATAATATTGGATGGTATATTTTAACACTTGCTATTGGAGTATATGACATTATTTCTCAAAAGATTACAGGAAATTACAAACCGGAAGATGGAAGTGATATTTGCAACAGGGATATTATTAATAATTGATTATAGATGTTGTATATTAGCCTTTTTATTTAAATAATATATTGTACACATTAGTGATTTAAGTATTAAAAATTTTATTATAATGTCCCTAGATCGCCACCCTAAACCGTATTCCGTAAATAACAATGAAATCCTGTTTGGGGTTGTTAGAAGGATTAATTATAAATTGAATGTCCGGGGTAACCTGCACTATTGAAAAAAGCTGTATCCTGTAAAAACTTTCTAGTAAATACTGCGTCCTTAAGTTGTTTTGCCTGGGCTCCCCTATTGCAAAGCCAAAAGCGAATACATCATTCCTTAACACTGAGCCTCACCCAAAGCTGTACCACGTAAATTAGAGATTTCTCTACTTTTTACTGGTCTAGTTTTCGGGGAGAAGGTCAAATATAAATCTAATAATATGTAAAAGATTTAAGAAAATAGTTCAATCTGTATTACAACTAAATTCTTTCAGGTCATAAAGTGATGTGTATTCTTCGCCTATTATTAATAACGCACGTTCTCCATCGGTCCACCATGGCTGTTCCATAAAATTTATATGAGGATTATCCTTGGTGGCTGGATTTATTCCACCTTCTACCCATCCAAATTCTTTTAGGGACTGAGAATATAAGAGGTCCTGTATAAGAAAATTTCTAGATTCATCTATGTCAGGATCTATTGCATGGGCAGTTTTCCAGGTTGTTTTCCACGTAAAGTAAGATCCGAGGTCCCTGCTGACAGCTCCGATCCATACGGTATTACCTTTGTAAAGATATGGAGTAAGCCAAAGCCGCAAATGATTTCTTTCATGTATGGTGGACCGGGATTTTTGAAGTCCAATGTCCTGAGGCCTGTTGTAAAAATAAAGAGCGCTCATTGGAGAGGTTCTCCATTTCTCTTTTGTAAAAAACAATTTTGCTGCCTTCCATCCGGAACCAACATTAATAGTTTCCGTCACGTCCCAACCCTTTTTAAGGAAAGCGCCGAATAGCGGGTCAGGTTGACCTATAACGACAAAATTAAGGGGGTCGTTTTCACCGCTTCCATCTTTTTTCTGTGTACAACATGGGATACTTTTTATTACCTCTATAAGTTCTTCACAGGTTTCTAATTCTGTAACCTCCTCTTCTTTGTAAAGATTCTCGAAGTCAACTCTCTGATAATCCAGCTTTAAACCCGGTATTTCATGATAAAAAATAAAATTATTAACATCCTGTTCACCATATAGAACAATATTCAGGTATTTAAAACCTGGGTCCCAGTTAGAATAAAAGAAACCGGAAACTTCGCTGTTTGGGGGAATTTGCCTTTTTATTGACTTATTGTTTACATAGGAGTCGATTGCCTCATTTACATCGATAGCAAATGTTACATAACTCATCGTAGCCACTTCATTCGGGGAAAAGTAGTGTGGGTCAGTATAGACTTTAACAAGATAATAGGCTTTATCAGTATTGTTTTTAATGTTTATCCATACCGGCTGTATTCCGTCTTTTGCCATATCGAGTCCAAAAACTTCCTGTATCTCTCTATCTGAGAGAACAGATGTGGAAACTTCAATATTGTTTTTAATTTGTGATTGGGTCCTTAAAATAATAGGGGAATAGGCTTTCGGATTTTCAATTGGGTTGTATGAAGGGCACCCAATTGTCCCGGTATCTCCAACACCGCAATATTTTTTTGAGCATCCCTGTGAAATAAACGGTAAAATCATGACAGTTGAAAATATTAATATTCTTTTCAGCATTATTTCACATCACTTTCCGTATTGATTTTTTCCTTATAATATTTTTCGATATGCTGACCCGGAAATTCCCAGTCGTAGAATGTAATGTCACCGATTGTATTCGGTAAATCATCGAACAGAAGTACGAGTACCAGGCCGTCTGACCACCAGGCCTGATTTTTGTAGTTTATATTCGGATTGTCTTTATTGGTAGGATCACTGTTGCTCAGAAAACCGATTTTGTTTACACTCTGAGATAGTACCATATCTTCGACAAGAAAAGACCTGGTCTCGTTTAAATCGGGATCTATTTTTTTTGTCTGAAAGTCTTTAACTTTATTAACATCTGTTCCAACGTCTCTTGTTGTGGATCCTATCCATACACTTTTGTCCATATATTTTATCGGGGTAAGCCATATCCTCATTTCGTTTCTTTGACGCACTGTGCTCTTATTCATTTTTCTGGATTTCTGCATGCTAACGTCCTGATCCCTGCCAAAATAGTAAAGATTTTCCATTGGTGTGGTTCTGAATATCGGAGTCGAAAAGTACTCTGTTGAATTCAGCTTTTTCCAGACATCTGAAAAAGGTTCAGTCACATCCCAGCCTCGCCTTATAAGGGCTGAAAATACATCTTCATCGCTCCCTACAAAAACAAAATTAATGGGGTAGACATCTTCATTATTGTCTTTGTTCTGAACGCAACAGTGCAGGTCTTGTATGGCTTTTTTAAAATCATTTTCATTATTATAATTTTTATATTCGTCGTCCGGGTATATTATATTGAAATCAATTTCATTGAATTCATTCCTTGCATCACCCAAAACAAGATAAAAAACAAATGTTTCTATTGTTTCTTCGCTGAAAAGTGTGATATTTACGAATTTAATACCTGGATCGAAATTTGTGTAAACAAACCCTTTATTATTTTCGCCCGTCTTTATCTCGATTAGTTCATAACCGTATTTATTAAACCTTTCACTTAGTTGTGGGTGTACTTTCCCTCCGCCAAAGAGTCCCTGGTATAAATAAGCCACTTCATTTGGAGCGAAGTAATCAGGATCCATTGATATCGGAAGGAAAAGGTAATCATTTTCAGTGTTATTGGTAATATCAAGCCATACAGGCTGAATACCTTTTGAGAAGAGGTTGACCCCAAAGATTTTATCGGTTTCCTCCTGGGTCAGAACGGAAGTAGTTACGGTAATTCCGTTTTCCGTTTTGGTTTGGGTGTGGTTCAAGAAATCAACCTCATCTATTGGAGTAGATGGATAATCTTTAAACCCGCCACCGCAAGATACAAGGATTAATAATAACAGAATGAGTATATAACGATATTTATTAACTAAATTCATTTTATAATTATACTTGTAATATTGACTGGTAATAATAAAAGAACAAAACAAATTATTCACATCCATTTTTTTATATAATTAATTCTAATTGTTAATATAATTATCTAATGTCTTCTAATTCTCTGACTGCATCTGAAATATTTGTTAAAAGCTCAAACACGAAACTTATGGAAATCCAGATTATAGGAAGCCTGGATTCAGGACTATCTCACACAGGAATCAGACGTTTGAAATCAAGAGAATAAACAATGTTGAGAGACTACACAGTCACCCTGGCCATTATACGATGCCTCCTATGTATAGGGGGGCTTCCTCACGGCACCGGAAGCGAGATACAAAGGCCGCTCTCTTGCCACCGTGGTGATTGGAGGCTTAATTACCTCAACACTGCTTACACTGCTTGTTTTACCGGCTATTTACCCGTGGTTTAGTAAGGAAAATATTGGAAAAGTATAAATTACTGTTATTTAGTAATGAAATTAAAACCAACTTGGCTAAAATAATCCCATGCCTATATCCGGGAAATTAAACAAAGAACAGAATGAGGCGGTCACTCATCCTGATGGCCCACTGTTAATACTTGCCGGTGCAGGTTCCGGAAAAACCAGGACTATAACTCACCGTATTGCCTACCTGCTTGATAAAAAAAAGAATCTCCTTACAGTATTCTTGCCGTAACCTTCACGAATAAAGCCGCAAACGAGATGAAGGTCAGGATCAATAAACTGGTTAAATCCGGATTTAAGGGCCTTTGGATGGGCACTTTTCACTCTGTGTGCCTCAGGATTCTAAAACGGGACATTGAACACCTCGAAGGGTTTAAGTCCAACTTTACCATATTTGATGACCAAGACCAGGTAAGGCTTATCAAGGACTGCCTGAAGCTGCTTGATTTAAATGAAAGAGTTTATGAGCCGCGCGCTATGAGAGCAAAAATTGACGGCTTTAAAAACCGGGGTTCACAGCTTAAGGATATTAATATTGAAACCCATGATGAAAAGATTAGAGACATTTACGAGCTATATGAAGAAGAGCTCAGGAGGCATAACGGCCTCGACTTCAGTGACCTGCTCAGCCTCACCGTAAAGCTGTTCAAAGAACATCCGAAGGTACTAGGATTTTACCAGGACAGGTTCAAACACATCCTTGTAGATGAGTACCAGGACACAAACAATCTCCAGTACCAGATTGTTAAATCCCTGGCTGAAAAGAATAAGAATATCTTTGTTGTGGGTGACGACAACCAGTCAATTTACAGCTGGCGGGGCGCCGATATTCAAAACATCCTTAATTTTGAAAGTGACTTTTCAAGTACAAAAGTTATCAAGCTCGAAAAAAACTATCGGTCAACGAAAAACATTCTTAACATCTCAAATGAACTTATTAAGAACAACCTGGAACGAAAAGAAAAGACCCTCTATACGGACAATGAAAACGGGGAACTTATTAATTATTATGAAGCGGCAGATGAACAGGACGAAGCTAAATACCTGATCCGGGAAATAGAGTCACAAAAAATTGAGAAAAACATAAAATACAATGACATAGCGATATTCTACAGAACCAATAACCAGTCCAAGGCTCTTGAAGACGAGCTAATTCTTCGCGGAACACCTTATACCATTATCGGCGGTGTGGGCTTTTACCAGCGTATGGAAGTAAAAGACGTTATTGCATACCTGAGGCTGATACAAAACCCCGATGACGACCTCAGCCTCAAGAGAATTATTAATGTCCCGATGAAAGGTATCGGTAAGGTAACGGTTAACAACCTGGAGCTTGTCGCAAGGGAGTACAAAGTATCAATACTTAATGCAATTGAAATTGCCGTTAAAAACAAAACTTTTTCACCCGGTACAACACAAAAACTGAAAAATTTTCATGAACTTATTACTAACCTTATAAATCTGTCAGGGGAATTAAGCGCCGGGGAACTTATCGAGCAGGTACTTGAAGATACCTCCTACCTTGATTTTATTGAGAACGAAGAAGAGAGGGTCAACAATGTAAGCGACCTTGTAAACCTTGCAGGTGAATTCGACCTGGAAGATGAGGAAAAAACACTTGAGAATTTTCTCGACTGGATTGCACTTGCAAGCGATATGGATAAGTATGATGAAAACAGTGATAAGCTGACACTCATGACACTTCACACAGCTAAGGGCCTTGAGTTTCCCTATGTGTTTATCACAGGACTCGAAGAGGGACTCCTGCCCCATTTCAGGTCTATTGGAGAGTTTAAACAGCTTGAAGAGGAAAGAAGGCTTTTATATGTCGGGATCACAAGGGCAATGCAGAGGCTTTACCTCTCAAGTGCATCGCAGAGAAGATACTTCGGAAAAACCCAGGGGTCCATTCCATCAAGGTTTTTAAGTGAACTCCCCGAAGACCTGCTGAACAAAGCAAGTTACGAGGAGACATACGGAAGAAGGTACAATAGGGAAGAAGTAAAATATTCAACCAACTATTATGACGTAGACCTGAATATAATTGATGATGACCCGGGGGACTCATCAGATGGCATTAAAAAAGGCCAGGGGGTCTCTCACAAAACTTTTGGAAAAGGAGTTGTACTAAAAGTTGAAGGGTCAGGAGAAAAGGCCAAGATCACTGTACTTTTTAAGGGCCCTGGCAGAAAGACAGTCCTTGCCAGTTTCCTTGATTAACAGATGGCCTGTAATGAATAACGTTAAGAAAAATCAAATTAAAATCGTATAGAAACATATAGGGGTTGTGGCTGGATTATATGTTTTAGATTTTAAATTGAATTTTTAGTTAAATTCATTACCCAGCCTTGATTTTTGTTTCTTTGTATCAAGACAAAGAAAATAAAAAAATGATATAGCTCTAATTTACAAATAGATTCAAAATTTTATATATCGCTACAAAATTTTTCTAGTTCAAAATCTGCCTTATTTTCAATCTTAATTCATTAATAACTTCTTCTTCAAACCATTGATTTCTTTTTAGCCAGATATTATTCCGCGGGCTTGGATGTGGCAATGGTAAAATCCCTCTTGGCAGGTATTCCTCCCAGGACTTTACCGTTTCGGTAAGATTTTTCTTTTTAGAATCTTTCAGGTGCCAGTTGATAGCATAAATTCCAATTGCAAGTGTAAGCTTAATTTCGGGAAAAACAGAAATGAGCTCCGTCCTCCATGTTTCGGCGCATTCTTTCCTCGGGGGCAGATCACCTGTCTTGCCAGTACCGGGAAAACAAAATGCCATCGGGATAATAGCGACTTTCTTCGGGTCATAAAATGTATCTTCATCTATCCCCATCCATTCTCTTAACCTGACACCACTGGCATCATCGAATGGAATTCCACTTTCATGTACTTTCCTCCCCGGTGCCTGTCCTGCTACAAGTATCCTTGCTTTTGGGTGGATACGGAACACGGGGTTTGGGCCCATTGGTAAATGCGGCATACAAATAGAACAGCCCCTTACTTCTTTTATTAATTTTTTATAATCAGTGGTTGGCATTTAGAGTAGAAATAAATATACATTACTAAAAAAAATTTAAGAAGAACAACTAAGCGCAATTCCTTTTGCCCACTTCGGAGGTTCATTGGCATACTTTTCATTTTCAGGCTGTTCATCAAATGGCCTCATTAGAAGTTTCCTCACATTCTCAATCTCTGAATAATTACCATTCTCAACTGCCTCATGTATTGCCTGCTCGGAGATATAAGTCCGGAGAATATATTTGGGATTTACGAGGTTCATAGACTCTTTTCGTTTCAGGTCATCACTGTTTTCAGATCTAAGCCTGTTTTTATATCTTTCTAACCACTCGGTTCCTGTCTTATTTACAAGTGATGTATTAACATCTGCATCTAAGGTTACATTTGATAGTTCTCTGAAGAAAATTGGGAAATCAATTTCATTCTCTTCAAGAAGCTCAAGCGTATCGTCAATAAATTTTTTATCTCCGTCTGCAAAACTCTTAAAGCCAAACTTTCCAGTCATTAAACTCAGATAATTCTCAGAATAAGCTTCCCTGAATACACCAAGTGCTTCCTGTATATCTTCATTTGTTAGCAAACAGCTAAGTGCCTGGAAATGTTTGTTGAGGTTCCAGAAGGCAATTGAAGGCTGGTTTTTGTAAGAGTATCTTCCAAAGTGGTCTGAATGGTTAGGTGCATAGTCATTTTTAAAAGTCTCCATAAAGCCATAAGGCCCGTAATCTATTGTGTCACCAATAATAGACATATTGTCCGTATTCATAACGCCGTGTGTAAAACCGAATGCCTGCCATTTGGCAATCAGCGTCCCGGTTCTTTTGGCTGTTTCATTTGCCAAAAGCTTATACTTACCGTCCTTATTAATAAAATCAGGATAATTGTTTTCAATTACATAGTCGGTAAGGATTTTTATATTTTCCTCCAATCCCCTGAAATAAAACCCCTCGAAAGACCCGAACCGGACATGGGACTTTGCCATCCTGATAAGCATTGCACCTGTTTCAGTTGTTTCCCTTACCACTTTCTCATCGCTCCCAACAATACTTAGTGCTCTCGTGGTAGGTATCCCCAGGTGATGCATCGCTTCACTACATAAATACTCCCTTATCGTTGACCTTAGTACTGCCCTCCCGTCAAAACCTCTTGAATAATTTGTTGTACCTGCACCTTTTAGGTGAAGGTCCCATTTATCGCCCCCTGAATTAACAACTTCCCCAAGCAGTATTGCCCTACCGTCGCCAATATGCGGGTTATAAACACCAAACTGGTGGCCCGTATAATAAAGTGCTATCGGATCACAACCGGGTATAAGTTTTTTGCCAGACAGGTATTGTGCCAATTCTATTTCATTAAAGCCTAATATTTCAAGTTCAATCTCTGCTACCATTTCAGGGTTAATACAAATTAAAAATGGATTTTCAAACGGTTTGGGGTTAACAATATGATAGAATTCATCTGGAAGCTGCCTGTAAGTATTGTTAAAAGTGAGTTCGGTTATCTTTTTCATTTGAAATATTAATGTACAGCATCATGAAACATAGAAAAAATAAGATTAAACGTCAGCACGGAATTATAAAGGATCTTAAAAAATTCCTTGAAAAAGAAGTTGCCAGTAAGGATTTCGTTTCGGGCGTAATTCCCGGACGAATAACCGTTGGTAATGCAACCGGTGAGAAACTGAAAATACGTTACCAGTACAGCACTAAAAGCGGTGCAAAGCTTATTGCTGTAAGCGGCTCATCAGTACAGGAAATTTTTGTAATAACGGGTGAGCCGGAAAAGTTAAAAAAGCTTATAGACAAGTTCGCCTGAATATCTAGGTAAGATTTACCACGTTTTCACCAAGCAAGTTCTCAACACTCTTAATAAACTTATCTCCAAGATCAACAGTACAGTTTCCCACTTCGACATCAGCTATTTCACCATTACTTCTTATATGAAGAATAATTTTGGAAGGCCCAGGGTACTCGTTAAATATCTCTTTTAGTTTGTTCATATTATCTGGTGTCGAATTAACCTCATCGATACTAATATGGACGGAAGAATTAATCCTTAGCTGGCCGAGGGAATAAATTTCATGTGCACGTATCTTGGCCCTTTCTTCAGTGGGATCAATAAAACCTTCTACAATTATGGGTTCAACCTTGTCTTCCAATATGTCCATGGATTTTCTGAGAGTATCATTGAAAATTATTACATCAACCGATCCCTTAAGGTCTTCAAGGACCATATTGCCATATATGTTTTTTCCGTTTTTGGTGTGCTTAATTTCAAGTGACCTTACGACTCCTGCCATCTTAATTTTTTTCTTGTTTTTAATTTCCAGTATTTTTTCCGAATCACAGTTTGAGCTATACATTTCAAGCTCAGACGAATACTTGAGCATCGGGTGGCTCGTGACATAAAAACCGAGCACATCCATCTCGTTTTGAAGCAATACTTTTTCATCCCATTCTTCGGTAGCTTCAAGTTTTGGAGGAGGAATAGTTGCATCAATATCAAACAGGGAGTGCTGTCCATCCGGGCTGCTTTTTTGTTTAAGTGCTGTATAGCTGATAAGATTTTCAAGTGATTTCATCAGTTTGGCCCTGCTTGGTTCGAGTGAAGTAAAAGCACCACTTTTGACCAGGCTTTCAAATGCCCTCCGGTTTAGCTTTGAGCTGTCGACCCTTGTACAAAAATCAAATATAGATTCAAAAGGCCCTTCTTCATTCCTTGTCTCTATTATTGCTTTAACAGTGCTGTCTCCCACGTTTTTTATTGCCGAAAGGCCAAATCTTATTTTCCCGTGAACCGGTGTAAAACCCGAGATACTTTCATTTACGTCTGGGGCCAGCACCTCGATATTCATTTTATTACACTCGGTAATACTGGAAATAATCTTGTCTGTATTGTGCGATTCAATCGTCATAAGTGCAGACATAAATTCTGCGGGATAATGTGTCTTCAGATATGCTGTCTGGTAAGTAATTAGTGCGTAAGCGGTACTGTGGCTTTTGTTAAATGAATATTCGGCAAATTTCTCCATTGTATCAAAAAGTTCGGTGGCCTTTTTCTTTGGTATACCATTATCATTAGCACCTGTTAAAAACCTTTCCCTCTGTGCTTTCATTTCGGCGGGTTTTTTCTTACCCATTGCTCTCCTCAGAAGATCAGCCTCCCCGAGAGTGTAGTTTGCTATCTCACTTGCTGTCTGCATGATCTGTTCCTGGTAGACAAACAGCCCGTATGTATCTTTTAATATTTCTTTTAATGACGGATGAGGAAAATGAACTTTCTTTTTACCGGTTTTACACTTTACAAATTCATCTACCATGCCGCTGTCCAATGGGCCGGGACGGTAAAGGGCAAGTACGGCAATAATGTCATCAAATGTTGTTGCATGAAGTCTTGATAGAAGTTGTTTCATCCCCGTTGATTCAATTTGGAACACTCCCCTGGTGTTTGAACTTCCAAGTAATTTGTATACTTCTGGGTCATCAAGCGGGATCTTTTTTATATTAAATTCTTTATCTGAAATGTTATTGGCCTTTAAATAAGCTACGGCCTTATTTATTACGGTGAGTGTTTTAAGCCCGAGAAAATCAAATTTCACATACCCCAGTTTCTCTATACAGTGCATATCAAACTGTGTTACAGTCTCATCTCTGCTCCCCTTGTATAACGGGATGTAATCAGAAATTGGTTCGTTTGATATTACAACCCCGGCGGCATGTGTTGAAGCATGGCGCACCATGTTTTCAAGCGGTTTTGCAAGTTCTATCAACTCCTGGAGCTGCTCAGACTCTTCTACCATCTCTGATATCTGGGGCACTTTATCAAGGGCTTCCTGAATACTGAAAACTTTGCCCCTGAAAGACGGTATCATTTTTGAAAGTTTGTCCACTTCTCCATAAGGTATGCCGAGTACCCTGCCAACATCTTTAATAACAGCCTTTGAGGACATTGTTCCGAATGTACCTATCTGGGCTACCTTGTCCTTCCCGTACCTCTCGATAACATACTCAATTACCTTGTCCCTTCCCTCTGTGCAGAAATCAACATCAATATCGGGCATGCTCACTCTTCCTGGATTTAAAAATCTTTCAAAAATAAGGTTATAAGGAATGGGGTCAACATCGGTTATACCTAGTGCAAAAGCAACAAGGCTTCCCGCAGCACTTCCACGGCCAGGGCCTACCGGGATACCGTTTGTTTTCGCGTAATTTATAAAATCTGCCACCACAAGGAAATATGCGGGAAATCCCATCTGGCAGATAATTGCAAGTTCATATTCAAGACGGTCCTTGTAAAGCTTTGTTTGTTCTTCAGAGAAACTGCTCTCTGCAAATATTCCGTCCAGTTTTTCCCTAGACATTTTCTTTATATATTCTTCAAGGGTTGTCCCGTCAGGTATTTCAAATTCAGGAAACTTGTACTCTTTTTCTTCTTTGAATTCAAAATTGCATCTCCTGGACAATTTCACAGTTTCGTCAATTGCGTCCTGGAAGCCTGACATCGTAGCTTCCATCTGTTCCTTACTTTTAAGAAAGAACTGGTCCCCGGCAAACCTCATCCTCTTTTCATCATTTAAATTAGAACCGGTCTGTACACATAAAAGTGCATCATGAGGCCTGGCGTCTTCCTGTTTTAGAAAATGGCAGTCGTTTGTAGCAATTAAGGGTATACCGAGCTCTTTGCTTATTTTCTTTACTTCTTTATTTACAAAATTCTGCTCGGGAAGGCCGGTAGCCTGGACCTCTAGGTAATACCGGTCTCCGAATATTTCCCTGTACAAAGAAGCCACACTTATTGCCTTTTTACGGTCCTTGCTAAACAGCTCCCTTGAGAGTTCACTGCTCATACATCCGCTGAGTACTATTAACCCCTCGTTATGTTTTTGAAGCAGTTCATGGTCTACGCGCGGCCTTCTGTAAAATCCATCAAGGTAGCCCTTTGATACAAGGTTCGAAAGGTTACTGTAACCTTTTTCATTCATACAGAGCACTGTTAAATGAAAGTTTTTGCCGTCGGAAGGTTTTTCAAGCTTTAATGTAGGAGTAACATACAGTTCGCAGCCAATAATTGGTTTAACACCTGCTTTTTTGGCCTTATCAAAAAAATCGTATGCCCCGTAAAGGTTTCCGTGATCTGTAAGGGCAACAGCCTCCATGCCAAACTCTTTTGCGCGTTCTACCAACTCTTCAAATTTTATCGCCCCGTCAAGGAGAGAATACTGAGAGTGCAAATGGAGGTGTACGAAGTTCTCACTCATATAGAAGTTTTATTATATACAACTAAAAACTTTCTATAAATACTTTTAGTTTTTTAAAGTAAAATTAATTATGATTTGCCCGGGATGTAAAAAGAAAATAGGCTTCCTAGAAAGCCTTACAATAGTAAACCCACTTAATTTCAAGTGTAAAATATGCAGTAATTACATAACTTTAAGCAGGTCTTCAGTTAAATCATACTTTTTGATGCTTCTTGTTATATTCATAATCTCTTTTTTAGGCTTTTTTCAGCTTGAAACAAAAAGATTTCTTACAAAATCGTTCCTTTTATTTTTAGTCCCTGCTATTTTAATATCTGTTACCATTATTCACTACTTTTTCTGGAACAATGCTTCTGCCGAATTGAAAAACCCTGATAAAGATGGTGCATCTGGTATAAGTTGCTGAGATTATGGATTAAAAATTACTTTTATAGCATTATCGGATCTGCTGTCCATCATCTGATAACCTTTGGGTACATCATCAAGTGAGACCCTGTGGCTAATAACCTTTGTGGGGTCAAGTTTTCCGGATTCAATATGGGGTAACATTGTTGGTATATATGAAAATGCAGGGGCTACTCCACCTGTAAGCTTTAAATTCCTTAAAAAGAAATCAGTAATATTTAACGGGAAAGTTTCCCAAAACAGTCCTATTATTGAAACAGTACCACCCGGTCTTATCATGTCATAACACTGCTGTAGGCATTCAGATGTACCAACGCACTCTATAGTCTTATGAGCACCCAAGCCGTTTGTCATATCTTTTATTAAATTTACCGGGTCAACATTGTTGGAGTTTATTGTTAACGAAGCTCCGTACTGCTTGGCAATCTCCAGCCTGTAGTCATGGTGGCCTATAGTAATTACTTTTTCAGGGTTAAACAGCGTGGCAGCAAAAGTTGCAAAAAGACCAACTGCTCCGTCTCCAAGGACAACAACAGTATCTCCCGAATTTATTCCGGCGCATAGTGCCCCATGATAACCGGTTGATATATTGTCTCCGAGAAACAAGGTCTTTTCATCGTTCTTATCTTCTGCAAGGCTTTCCGGTACTTTTACCAGTGTACCTTCT
>PVMK01169578.1_pt1 | contig 100001 bp, 91 predicted proteins | sample 1853481 | NCBI WGS metagenome assembly PVMK01 (sample SAMN08533507, study PRJNA380276) | Marine sediment metagenome, whole genome shotgun sequencing project.
GAATGTTTTTGTCCGGCGGTGGAATCAACGGCTTTATCCCGGCGTTCCCAAGACCTTTGCCAAGATATTTTAAGCGTTTAATTTGCAAAGGCTTCAGATTATGATTACCTTAAATTTAAAGGCTCTCAAGGATGATACAGAGGAAGTTAAAGGATGCTCAAAGCTCTTATAAAATCGTTGGAGAATAAACACTTGGACCCTTAACCCCTTGAATCCTCGAACCCTCTTCTCCAACTAAATTGGAGAAAAACCTTATTTATAAATATCTCCCCTGTCGTCAATGCAACGTTGGGGTAAAGAAACGGAGGTTGACCATGAAACCCATTTACATCACAATCACCCTCTTGCTAATGATTTTTTTCGGATACCAGCAACTTATGAGCATGGATAATAAGAACATGCCCATGAAGGACCGAATCGGGAACACCGCATCAGCAGTATTTGCCGGCGGCTGCTTCTGGTGCACGGAATCGGATTTTGAGAAGGTCTACGGCGTCATCGAAGCCATTTCCGGCTATACCGGCGGCGATTCCCATAATCCAACCTACAAGGAGGTCTCCGGAGGCGGTACCGGCCACATAGAGGCCGTGAAGGTGATCTACGACCCGACCATGATCAGCTATGAAAAACTGCTGAAGGAATTCTGGCAGCATGTGGATCCCACGGATTCGGGGGGCCAGTTTGTGGACAGGGGCGCCCAGTACCGAAGCGCTATCTTCTACGCCAACGACAGTGAAAAACGCATGGCCGAAGCATCCAGGCAGCACCTGGCGGCTTCAGGCCGTTTTAACAAGCCCATCGTCACGGACATTCTCCCCCTGGACGAATTCTATCCGGCCGAGGACTACCATCAGGACTATTATAAGAAGAACCCGATCCGATATCACTGGTACCGTTCCGGGTCAGGCCGCGACCAGTTTCTTAAAAAGACTTGGGCGGACCTCGAAACCGGTAAGAAAAACATGGAAAACGAGATGAAATCCGGTGCAAAAAGCACAATGGATGGTGAATCGAATACCACGTTAACCGAAACGTCCGCCGCCATGTCACCGGACCGCCAAACGCATATCCGGCCCGACGACGACGCATTGAAGATGCGCCTGACCCCCTTGCAGTACAAGGTCACGCGCCGGAACGGCACCGAACCGGCCTTTAACAACGAACACTGGAACAATCACGAGGCGGGCATCTATGTGGACATTGTCACCGGAGAACCCCTGTTCAGCGCCAAGGACAAGTTCGTGTCGGGTACGGGCTGGCCTAGTTTCACACGGCCTCTGGAACCGGAGAACATTGTGGAAAAAACCGACCGAAGCCTGTGGATGAAACGGATCGAGGTTCGCAGCCGCCACGGCGACAGCCACCTGGGACATGTGTTCGACGACGGCCCGGCACCCACAGGTCTGCGCTATTGTATCAACAGTGCGGCACTACGCTTTATCCCGTTAAAAACCCTGGAGAAAGAAGGCTACGGCCAGTACCGAAAGCTGTTAGAGTAGTCGGCATCTCTAATCCCGATGACGGATTTTCTTTCAATAGTTTTAAAAGCAGCGCCAAAAACAGGTTATTCCTTGACAATAGACGTGCCCCGGTGTACGGGTGAGTCAAAATTGAAATGATTTTTTACGAGTTATGCTCAGGCCAAAGGGCCATCCCGACTCGGGGTGGCCCTTTTTTTATGGAGGAAAAAGAAATGAAGACGTTAAAACACAGCGAGTCGTTCGTGTCGTTGATCACCATTTTAACATTCGGCATCATTACCGTACTGGCAGGCATCACCTGGGCCGAAACACCCAAAGAAATAAGAATCGGGGCCACGGTATCCATGAGCGGAAAATTTTCCACGGAAGTGGGACCTTTTAAAAAACTGATGAATGCTTATGCTGCGGAAATCAACAATCAAGGCGGTATTTATGTCAAAGCTGCGGGTTCAAGGATCCCCATCAGATTCATCGTATATGATGACAAGAGCGACGGTCCCACCGCCCGAAAGTTTTATGAAAGGCTGATTTCCGTGGACAAAGCGGATATTCTGTTGGGGCCCTATTCCAGTCCGGTTACGTTTGCAGCCAGCATAGCCGGGGAGGAGAATAAGGTGCCTTTTATTGCCATCTGCGCCAACTCCCATAAAATATACAACCGTGGATTCCAGTGGGTCGTATGCGTCATCGACAAGGCCCCGCTTTATACCCACCGCTACTGGGAAATGATCGAGGCTGAAGGACAGGCCAAAACCATTGCTTTTGTGGTTGAAGACACCCTGCACCCCCAGGGCGTTTATCGAGGAGCCAAAAAGCTTTCGGAAACAGCCGGATTAAAAGAGGTCCTTCTCAAAGTACTTCCGGCAGATACCCATGATTTCACCGCAGCCATCGTGAAGATTCGGGAAGTCTCCCCGGATATCGTTTTTGTTTCGGCCAATGTACCCTTTTCAATTGCATTTATGCGTCAGGCCAGAGAGCTGACCCTGAACCCCAAAGAATTTCATGTCATCCACCACAGCGGCGTCTTCAAGAAAGGGCTGGGCGGAGGTGCAGAAGGTGTGGTCGGGCAGTCCTACTGGACACAGGGAATGGATTATGGAAATCCCGAGAGATTCGTAGCGGTCATGAAGCGCTCCGGCATCAGCCTCGATGATTTTCCATGGGCGCCGGCCTACATGATGGCATTCGAAGCGGCAACCCAGGCGGTCGAAAGGACCGGAAGCCTCGACAAAAATAAGCTGATGCTGACCTTAAAAAAACTCAAGGTCATGACCATCGGCGGTGTGGTGAGCTTTGCTGAAAACGGAGTAGGCACTATCAACACCTATCCGTCTCAGATCATTGACGGTCAGTATCACATTATCTGGCCGCCCCAGGTTGCCACCGCCTCTCACCGTTATCCAGGCTCAGGGAAATAGGATCTAAATAAATATCATATCTTTAGGAGATTATATTGATAGAAAGCATTAAACACCATCCAGGAATGTTACAATTTGAAACCCTTCGACCAATCCGACGTTAAGAATACCCAGTGTGATTCAAGTTCTCATCAGCGGCCTTTTCCTTGGAGGCGTATACGCTCTGCTGGCGGTAGGTCTTTCCCTGGCATTCGGGATAATGGGGGTTCTCAACCTTGCCCACGGAAGCCTGGCGGTTCTGGGGGCCATACTATATAAAAAATCTCTGGATCTGCACCCCTTTTCCCCGTGGGCTTTTTGCGTCCTTGCTGCGCCGATCTTTCTATGCCTTGGATTCATTCTGCATCTGATCATCGTAGCGCCGTTTCGCAACCTTTCCCGGTCCAAAGGTGTCGTGGCCTCTCTAATCGCAAGCCTGGGAGTGGCATTCATCCTGGAGGACCTGTTTGTATGGTGGCAGGGATGGGAGCCCATATCCACATATTTTTCTTTCCCGACCTTCAATCTTTTGGGCCTTAAAATTCCGGGTCTGAGAGCGGTTTTAATGGGAGCGGCGGCCGTCACCATCGGGCTTTCCACCCTTTTTCTGAAAAAAACCGACCGGGGAAGGTCCATGCGTGCCCTGGCACAGGATCAGGAGGCTGCATCCCTCTGCGGAATACACCCGGCTTTCACCTCCATGAGCGCTCTGGGTCTTGCCACGGTTTTGGCCGGACTGGCCGGCATTTTTTATTCCGTCCTGTATCCTCTGGGCCCCAGAGACGGTTTGGATCTGACACTTAAAGCGCTTTTTATTGTGGTGGCCGGAGGTATGGGAAACCTTCGGGGCCCGGCCGTGGCCGGACTGCTTCTGGGACTTTTAGAGTCGTTTGCCGGTTTTTTCTTTACCTATACGTCGACGGACACCATGGTTTATAGTCTTTTGGTCATTTACCTGGTATTCAAAAGAGGCCGGAGGCGGCAATGAAAATACGGCGGATGTCTTTTCTGATAGTGATCTTAAGCTTTTTGGTGATTTCGGCAGCCTATTTCAGTGAAGGATATTTCGGCATTTTTATATTTTCACTCATCATTAACGGTATTATGGCCGTATCCTTCGATATCCCGGGACGTTCTCTGGGGCTCATTAGCCTGGGACACGCTACTTTTTTCGGGATGGGCGCGTACTGTTTCGGTATCAGTATCACACAGGGATTTACTTTTGTTCCGGCTTTGATCCTGTCGGTCCTCTTAAGCGCCATGGGAGCCTTTATCATTACCCTACTTCTGGCTGGTCTTGACCATGGTTACTATTCCCTGACAACCCTGGGGATCCTTATCATTTTTCAAAGGCTTTCCGAAATAATGGAAAGTTTGACCGGAGGTTCAGCGGGGCTTTATATACCTGAAACCATATCCAAGCTTCACTGCAATATTCTGGCGGCATTTCTGCTTTTGGCCACCGTTGCGTGTCACGTGCTGTATTCTCATTCCCGATGGGGATTTTTTTCTAAAGAGACGGAGGCCAGCCAAGAGGCCGCTGAAGCCATCGGCATCCCCACCCTAAAAGTAAAAACAGCATGCCTGATGCTCTCGGCCATCCCCGCATCCATGGCCGGTCTACTTCATCTGGCACGGTTTTCCTACGTGAGTCCGGATTCCGGGTTCAGTCTGACACTCAGCATCACAGCCTTACTGGCATCCCGGATTGTGCCGATAAGAGGCATACTGGGCCCACTGCTGGGGTTTTTGCTCATCACTGGAGCGGAAGAGGTGATCTGGACAAAATTTGAAGGCTTTAACCACGCCCTTTTCGGTTTAATTCTGCTGGGTGCGGCCTTCTATCAGGGTGTGGAATCGTCTGAAGCGGGCATGAAATTTATCAAAAAAGGTTTCAGGGGCAGCAAAAAGTGATTTAGGCCGGCATTCATCCTGTTTTGCAAATCAATACTCGAACCACAATATAATGGGATCATTTTAACTTGACACACAATACCTCCCATGAAAGCGATCCCGGAAAGCCTTCTAATTCGAATGCGTCGGCCCCTGACCCCGACGATATCTTGAGGCCCACCGATTCGTCCCTTCGTAAAAACGCCCGTAAAGGACCCGATCCGAACGATGCCGGCCTCCCCCAGGCGAAAAATCAACCGATCCCCCCCGGCTCTGACGGCGAAGAAATCGAAGCAGAAGGATTGCTTTCTTCCCTTCTGGAAGTAATGCGGGTTGTTCAAACCCTCCCGTTTAATCAAAGAGGTCTATCGGCAAAGCGCGGGCATCATCGACTTTTACAACTTTAGGATTTATTCTTCATCAGATTTTACAAAGGATAAAGGCTTTGAAATCCGTCCCAGATAACGAAAAAGTATCCTCGATGATTTTACACCCTTTCCTGCTGCATATTCCTTGTTTGCGTTTCGTACGAGCTGGGTCAGGCGCTGCCGTTCTGCATCCGGACAGATGCTGAGAATCTCCTCGATGAGCGCTTTGTTTCCTTCCTTTAGTTCATCCCGCCATTTTTCAACCTTTTTAAAGGCAAGGGTCTGTCGATTATCTCCCTGCTTGATGGTTTCAAGGGCATTCTGAATGGACTCCACGTCAAGATCTCGCAAGAGGGCTCTGATGCGTTGAATCTGTCTTCGCCTTGCCCCGTGACGCGTTATTTTTCGCGCAAATCGTACAGCCTCCAGTATTTCGTCCGGAATATCTACATTTTGAAGCTGTTGAGGTGACAAATCCACAAGCTTTCGACCCAGCATCTTCAAGGCCCTGTCTTCATTTTTCCGTTGGGTTCTGCTTTTTTGATTGGTATCCATTATTCAAATCCGATGTCTTCATGTTCTTACACATCTTTGTCGGAAAGTGCAAACCTAACCCCTTAATATCCGCCCCAATTGAGCAAGAAAAAAATCGAGCATAGGTTGCAATCGGAATAAAAAGGCTTATCTTTATCGCTCACCCCGTCGGGAAACGGCGGGTACGCTGTTTTGAAGGATTGAATAATATATCATACGGCACCGGAATGTCGACAATTTTTACTTAATTACAAGGAGATAAAAGCAATGACAGATCGTTCTCATATTACACTATACAGCGGTGGACATAAGGGCACCGAGTTTGAGTTCGGGAGGCTTGCCGAAATTTGGGGAATTCAGGAGGTAAACTTTTCGTTCGAGGGCCACAATATCGAGCGTACCAGAGGGGTCCGGGTGCTGGATTCGGAAGAACTCGACAAAGGAGATGTCAGCTTGGAGATCGTCTCAACCCGCATGGGCCGGAAATATTCAAATGTTGAAAAGATCCGGAAGGTCATCCAGTCCATTTTCCACATGATCAACAACGGCTACCAGGTAATCACAGTCGGATGGATACAACCGGATGACACCGTCAAGGGAGGAACCGGCTGGGGCGTCGAGCTGGCAAAACTCTTTAACCGTCCGGTCAGCGTGTATGACCAGGAACGCAAGGGGTGGTTTTCCTGGAAGGACAACCTTTGGGTACCTGAAACCCCCACGGTCACAGACAAGACATTTGTCGGAACCGGAACCCGAAACCTCACCGACGAGGGCCGCAGAGCGATTCACGACCTTTTCGAAAACTCCTTCGGCCCCCCGGACAACCATTAATCCGTACTCTTTTCCTTTTTATACTATAAGCTGTTTCAAAACCAACCATTCGTTGGCTTGAGATTTTTGTAATCGGAAAGTTTTGAAACAGCTGATAGTAACTTATCATGTTTGTTCTTTTATAACTTCGTATATATTATTTTTGCTATTCATCGTCATTTCGTTTATGCTCATTTAGGGTGATACGGAAAAAATTGTACTCACAACGGGTTCCGGAAATATTTCGACAAAATACAGCCAGGGAAGACCGCCGCCGGAACGGGTTTCCCCGCCTAAAAAAGTCGGGTTTCGTAGCCCAGCCGCCATGGGATACCGATGGAAGTCTCAAAAGATAAATTAAAGTTGTCTTCCTACTGGGTTTTAATGGTCATTAGCTGCGGAACCGCCTTCTGCTGCTATTTTGCATCAAACATGCGGCTTCCGGTAGTCCCCCTTTACGCCATTTCCCTGGGTATCAACACGGCTCAGATCGGATTTATCAATTCTGCTTTCTTTCTAACAGCGGGTTTTTTATCTTTGCCTTTAGGTTTTGTTTCTGACCGCATTGGACGTAGACTTCTCGCCTGTTTGGGCCTGCTGGTTTTATCGGGCGCCTCATTTTTTCTCTATTTCAGCAACACGTTCATTCAATTGATTTGGAGCTATCTTTTTATCGGTATCGGCCTGGCTGCATTCGGTCCGACCATGATGGCGTTTGTTGCGGATATTTCTCCGGGGACGCATCTGGGGCGTTCATACGGTTGGTACACAACAGCGCTGTACTGCGGCCTGAGCCTGGGTCCCGCCTTTGGCGGGTTTATGGCTCAGGCATCGGGATTCCTTCAGGTTTTTCTCGTTTCAGGCACTTTGATTTTTTTGGATTTCTGGATCGTGCTTTTTTTTCTTCCCAAGACTCGATTGGATTCAAAGCCCCGTTCCAAAAAACCAAAAACAGCATCTCTCGTCCGCCGATTGTTAAAAAATCGTCCTTTGATGGGTTGCTGGCTGATTACTCTGGGGGGCTGCTTTGGGCTTGGAATGTTTATTACGTTCATTCCCCTTCATGCTACAAACCAAAACCTAAATATCAGTCAAATCGGGCTTGTATTTTTGGTCCAGGGACTGGTCAACGCGCTTTCCCGAATTCCCCTGGGATACCTGAGCGACAAAGTTATCAACCGTAAAAACCTTGTGGCACTCGGGATGTTTGGATTTGCCGCTGCCATGACCGGTTTTGGGATGTCCCGCACCCCAGGTCATTTTATGATGTTTGCCATTGCATTGGGATTCAGTATGGGATTGGCATTCACATCCATCGGGGCGCTCATCGCTGAAACCGTCGATGCTGAATTGCGAGGACTTGCAATGGGCGGATATAACACCTGCATATATTTTGGTATGATGTTGAGTTCCGCCCTAATGGGAAGCGTTATTCAAAGGATTGGATTTGGATATGGATTTTACATCACGGCTGTTGTGAATCTCCCTTTAATCATCATTTTCTATTTTTCTATGAAAAATTTTTCTCCGATCAGAGGGAAATAAATTTGGCCGCTTTGTTTACGTTATCGAAAATGACCATGGCGGTCTCTCGCTGACCAAAGACGGGATTGCCCAATTCAGAAAGATCGTCTGCCATTTCCCGTTCTGCAGAATATGGGGAAAACTGACAGACATATGTGATACCCTCCGCATCGGTGGGGGTGGCAAAGGCCACTGCATAGTCCTCCTCCCCTTCCCTGTGAGACGATTGTGGCAGAACAACCATTTCGTGGCTTGCAAAAGCACCGCTTATGTTGATCTTGGCACCCCGGACAACGATACCCTTCTCGTTTTTTTCCACCACTTTCAGGGAAAGATACGGGTCCGGCCAATCCAGGGTTTTCTTGTCCCTCCTTCCCCTGGGCTCAGTCAAAGCGCCGGCAACAGAGAGGTCCTTATCCTGGACCATCTTGAGAAATTCCATAAAACGCGGGTGATACGCCGTACCCAGATCTTGATCCATTTCCCAGGTGGTGCCGGCCAGGGCATGGAAGGCATCGTAGCCCACACAACGATATATGCAGGTTCCCAGCCTTTCGGCCGTGAATGTTCCGGCTTCAGCTTTTCTGACAAGATCCTCTCTGCTGGTGCTCACGTGGGTGTAGCGATTAACCGGGCCGTCAATAATAGGTGAATGGCAAGACATGATATCTTTGTATTCCGGATCCAGAGCCCATCTATAACTGGCCTTGTTGGACTCGACAACGGTTCGGGTGTTGGGGATTCTCCACCCGCTTCCCGTTCATATAAACCCTTGGGTTCATATTCTTCAGGCTCTCTTCAAATTCCTCGGGAGTCATTAAAGTCATTGAATCCTCCTTTTTTATTGAAGTGTCCGGACCAAATCCGAGGGCCAATTCTGCGAAGTTATTTTTTGTGCAAACCCTAAATGAACGAAATCAAGGATGCCCCCCGGTAAAATAGGCTTTGCATTTCACAGTGCGCGCAGGTTTGAGGCATCAAGGGCCTAGCCGTTATATCGTCGAGTCAAGTCCGTCCTATGACCGATCAGAGTTGCTGCATCAATCGACGATCTCAAGCATGAACCTTTTCCGAGCCTTTCCAGAAGCTGCATTCAGTATAACCCGGATTGCATTGGCTGTTTTGCCTTGTTTACCAATGATCTTCCCAACATCGCTCTTGGCGACGCTAAGTTCCAATACGGTTGTGTGGGTAGTTTCAATTTCCGTAACCAGCACCTGTTCCGGATCGTCAACCAGTTCTTTTACAATTCGAATTAATAGATCTTTCATGGATTCAGTCCCCTTACGGTGAAAATAGCGACAATTAAGAAACATCTATAAAAAATGAATACATGGTCCTTATACCTTGGTGTAAATCGCTGTAATAAAGGACGCGCCAAAATTTCAGATCCTGTTTAAAATTCTCCGTTTTCGGGTTTCGGCCTTGCCAACGCACCAAACTTTTTTCTTCTTGGTGCCTTGGTGGCAAACTATTTTTTTGGTTCTCCCCGAGCCGTAGGCATATGACCCGGAGGCCGGCTTGTCCGGGTTAGGATTCCCGATATTTTTGTTGGAGTGCAAAATCTCCGATGACGAGGGCCGCCATACATTCAACGATGGGCACAGCCCGGGAGACCACGCAGGGGTCGTGACGTCCCTTGGCCTCAAGAACCGTTTGCTTGCCTTCAAAATCGACGGTTTTCTGCGGTATGCCGATGGTGGCGGGTGGTTTGAACGCCACTCGAAAAACAATCGGCTCACCGTTGGTAATGCCGCCCTGGACACCACCGCTGAAGTTGGTTGTTGTGCCCAATTTATCGCCTTTTAAAATAAAGGGGTCATTATGCCGGGATCCCAGCTTTCGGGTGCCGGCAAAACCTGAACCGATTTCAAATCCTTTGGTTGCCGGTATGGAAAGCATCGCCTGGGCGAGCTTGGCCTCTACTTTATCAAAAACCGGCTCACCCAAACCGGGCGGCACATTTCGACATACACAAGCCACTATACCGCCAATGGAGTCGGCTCTGTCCCGAACTTCATCAATGCATTGAATCATTCTATCTGCTGTAATCTTTTCCGGACATCGCACAATCGTTTTATCGACATCTTCCTTTGAAATTCCATCCACATCGATAAAGGGTGCCTCAACGTCTCCGACGGATTGCACCCAGGCGACTATTTCTATCCCGAATGTTTCAAACAAAAACTTATCGGCGATTGCTCCTGCAGCAACACGGCCGACGGTTTCACGGGCACTGGATCTGCCGCCGCCGCTTGCCGACCGGATTCCGTATTTCATCTGATAGGTATAATCTGCATGTGAGGGACGCGGAATAAATTGCATGGCGTCATAGTCGCCGGGTTTCTGATCCTTGTTTGCCACAAGCAGACAAATGGGCACACCCAGGGTTTTGCCGTTTTCAACACCGGATAAGATCGTCACCCGATCAAGTTCTTCCCGCTTGGTTGTCAACTTACTCTGTCCAGGCCGACGACGATCGAGCTGCCGTTGAATATCTGCTTCAGAAAGGTTTATTTTGGAAGGGCAACCGTCAAGAACTGCACCCACGCCTTTGCCGTGGGATTCGCCGAAGGTCATAACTTTTAACAGGGTACCGAAAGTGCTGGACATGTTTCAAATCCTCTTTGTTAATAGGGTAGCCGGCATATGTTCATAATTGCACTACATCTGTCTTTTATATCAAGAAACCATTGTACATGTCAACTTTTGAACTTATGCACATCCCCTGTCTTCAGCCTGTTTTCTCACATAATGCATCAACTTTTGGCCGAATCCGGAATCGATCCGAAGAGAATCAAAAACATACACCTGGTTGATGTCGTTGGGTATGATCAGTTTAAACGGTCTATACAATTCCATAGTATTGTCTCCCTGGAAAAGAGTTCCTTTATATGATCCAAGGTTTTAATAATGCGGGATGACCTTGAAGGTTTTGGAAAATTTGAAAAATTTTATCCTGCCTATTTTTTCAGGGGAAATTGTTTGCGGAAATCATTTCATCTTCCCCGACTGAAGAGAAGGTCGTTGTTTTAAAAAATTTAGACGTTTTAAGGGACAAGAAACTGTAAAATCAGCGTCTGCGACAAACCGCTTCAAAAAAACCACTCTTTTGATTAATTGCATGGACCAGGATTTGAGCAGACGAACATTTAATCTCACCCCTAATCTGACGCCATCACCCACTTTTTTGCGTCTTCAAGATCCCTGAAGATTCCTATTTTTGGGGGCAAGTCCGCCACGGCAACTTGATACATTCTCGATAGACCATATTCCAAATCACGGGATACGACGATGGCCGCCTTGAAATCCACATGTTTTTTCAATTGCGACTCAAAGTATCTGGCTATTCGTATAACATCTTGCGTATTGAGTTTAGATGCATCTGCCTTTTGCAAATCCCATATAACAGGCATGTCTATGTAAAATTCGGGATGTGTGAGTGATGCTTCGAATGCAGATTTGATATCTTCAAAGGTCAATTCTCCGGTCACTGTTCGGATTATCAATCCGATTTTTTTATCTACGACAGTCTCCACCGGCATAATATCACCTCCATCGATTTTAGTATGTGTCTGCTGGGCCTGATTTTTTTACTTCTCTGCTTTGTCGGAAAATCCCGATTCTCCGGGTTTGGCATCGGTCACGAAGACCCGATTCTCATTTGTTTGTCCCCCCATAGGTACGTGTTCAGGGGGTGTGCTTCCTCGTGAACGATACCTCCCCGCTCGTGCCTTGCATGGCAGGCGGGTTGGCGGAGTGGCTTCGTCATTTCAAGGACTTAGCAGTGGGGGATTTCAGTGACATACATTTTATCACATTACCGGCCAATCCCCTCGACATATATCAAAATAGCGCTAAACAAAGAAGCACTATGGCCAATTTGAACATAGGCCTCTTCCTCGGTTAATAACCGCTTCTCATCTTCGATTTGACATCCTTTTTGGAGTGAAAGATTGGCGATTCTTGCTATTTGCTTTGCCAAATCTTTTTCGGAGCTTATTTTTATGGGATAAATTTTGATCTTATCCATATTATCGAAAACTTCATCATTGATTATACCATCTGTGGTTGCATGGTTTTTACGATTGTATGCATTATACAAGGTATTGTGAAGCGGCTGGGAAAGATCGCCTACATAATGCGCACAAAAGGCAAGATGATACTCACCGTATTTTCCTTTATGTTTTTTTTTCAAATAATCTCGAATTGAAGCGATTATCGCACCATAGAGATGCCCTGTAATATCCGTTTTTTTATTATATTTTTTAATCTGCCGGAGGACAATTTCAGGTGTTACAATTGTTCTTCCGGGGTTGTTAACATAGTGATTGGGTCTTTCTATTCCCATGGCTTTTGTCTTTATCATATCAGCACCGGCAGAATTATACCATTTCTTGTACCCCGCTGCTTTTGCGATGGCCATGTGGGTTTCATCATGCCATGGGTATGAATTATCTGTAAAACTGATTACTAAGAATATGGCAAGGATTGTAATGATCGAATATTTTGCTTTCATTTCATCATTTCCATGCAATGTACCTTCGGCAATCTTTTCACCTTGATCTTCATTAAGCAACTCTCTAATCCTTTCGTATATGATGGGGTTGCACAAAATCTGGATGCAAAACTTGAATTGATTTCAACAGGATCTACAGGATGTTTCATTAAATCATACGCTGGAATCGATTTGCATTCAAGTAATAATTATTTCGACATCTCAATAATGAAACTCTCCGCCAAACTGCTGGGTTGACCCTCGCTTTTGCACTCCAAGGAATCAAAATTACAACCGAATGGCTTCCGTCCACTCGCATTCTTGACAAGGCATCTCATTTTCGATATCTGATCTATAATTCTCGCTTATGCCGCTTTAAATAAGGGAGTTCTTGTTAAATGTGTGATTCTTCTTCCGCCGGAACTGCTTAACCGTTTTTTGGGGGGTATCCTCAAGGAGGTTTTATGAAAGATTATGGAACAATCAGCAACAACACACGACTTTACGCGGTTATTGGAGATCCCGTTGCTCACAGCCTTTCTCCTGCAATTCACAATGCCGCTTTCGCGGCCCTGGGTATCGATTCCGTCTATATGCCTTTCCGGGTAAAAGATGTAAAAAATGCATTGGCGGGCATGAGGGCGTTGGAGAACTTTCACGGCATGAGCGTCACCATTCCCCATAAAATCGAAGCAATGAATTACCTGGATGAAATTTCGGAGATAGACCGCAACATCGGTTCCATCAATACGGTTATTAATGAAAAAGGCAAGTTGGTCGGGTTGGGTACCGATGGACCGGGTGCCTTAAAAGCCATAGCCGATGCCGGTATGGAAATTGGCGGCAAAAATATTTTAATGTTGGGCTCAGGCGGTGCGGCAAGGGCGATTTCCTTTACCCTATCCCGAAATACTACCCTGGGAAGACTTTTGATTTTGGATGTTGACGAGGCTATGCTCCAGCAGTTGACCACGGATTTAAAGGCAGGAACGGATGCTGTTATCAAATCTGAGTTGCTCAACGAAAATTCCCTTGCATCAGCAATGGAAGTTGCGGATTTAATCATTCACTGCACGCCGGTGGGTATGCATCCAAAGGAAAATGCCTCCCTGATTCCTGCCGATCTATTTCGAGCCGGACAGGTTGTCTTTGACATTGTTTATACACCCCTTGAAACAAAACTGCTTGCCGAGGCAAGGTCCCGTGGCCTTAAAGTAATTTACGGCGTCGAAATGTTCATCAACCAGGCAGTGTTGCAATTTGAACGTTTTACGGGTCTTGACGCACCTGTCGAGGTTATGCGTCGTGTAGTGATGGAGCATTTGGAATCATGAATATTGCATTGATCGGATATCGGGGTACCGGAAAAAGTGTGGTGGGAGAGCTTCTCGCATTTCGCCTTGGAATACAGTGTATCGGTATGGATGCGAAAATTGTCCGCCGGGCGGGCATGTCAATTCCGGAAATCGTCGAAAAATTTGGTTGGACCGAATTCCGGAATACAGAATCTGAAATGGTTCTGGAATTATCAGGGCTCGATAATATTATTATTGATACCGGTGGCGGAGTTATTGAACGACTTGAAAACATTGAGGCCTTGAAAAGGAACTCCCGCATATTTTGGCTACGGGCTTCGGTGGATACCATCGTCAGGCGAATTCAAGCAGATGCCCAGCGGCCTGCTTTGACTACTGGAAAAACTTTTACCGAAGAAGTGGCGGAAGTCCTTGAGCAAAGAAATCCCAAATACAAGAGCGCCGCTCAATACGAAATCGATACAGATGTATTAACGCCTGAGCAAGTCGCAGAAAAGATTATCGAAATCCTTGAAAAAGGATAGAGAGTAAAAAACCCAGCCGATGCTTCATTCACGATTTTACTTCACCGTCCGTCATTTCTGAAAAGGTCATGGGGCGGTTAAATGATGTTCATCCAGAGACAATCCAGGCCGTCCAACATGATATGGATAACCAAGCCGAATCCCAAAATCCGGGTTTTTGGTATACCAGCAAGCATGGCATATACAGCTATTGCTGGAAACGAATGCATGGGATGAAAGTTTATTCCGCACCGATTGGGATCGTATATGGGTTGGGCGAACAAATGATCCAGGTCGATGATCATGGCTGACATCATCACCAGCCAGGCTGTTTTCCATCGATCCGGAAACAGGAGTTTGGACACCATTGCAGGTACGATGAAATGGAGCCCTAAATGTACAATTGGACGAAACATATGCTGTTTTCATTGTGTTTGTAAATGTTAAGCGTGCACACTGTAATGAAGCCCATCTGTTGCAGATACTTACAAAAACTCAAGACCAATAGGAAATAAAAGCAAAGGCTCTCATTGTGCGTTCCCATCGCTCATATCTTACTGGCCGGGATTCTCCTTTCAGCTGTGTCCCGGGCTATTGGCCGATTTTGCAGTCCCCGCACCCGCAGACGGGACATTCCAAAATTTTGTTTTCCTTATGGCTTTTTTCATCATGAAGCACCCGATCCATGTAGGACTTGAAAGCGTGACCACACTCCTTGCACAGGGCCTCGACCTCTTTCTGCTTGGTATTTTTCATCTCACACCTTTTGTTTTTAATTACATTGACAAGAAATTGATTCCTTCTACAAATATCGCAAATAGCCGTCGTCAGGTCAAGAAAATCTTACCTAAAATGAGTCCTAATTTTGAGTTAAACAACAGGGCGAATTTATCATAATTTTTGGATGCAACGTCCGGGTTGGCCAAGGTGTTGCGGGGCGGTGACTGGGGTAGCGAGGACTGGTATTGCCGGTGCGCATAACGCAGCCTCAGCTCTCCGGGCCGCAGCAGCAGCCGCGTGGGGTTTCGTTTGATCAAGACGGTTTAGGACAGTTCAATTTTTGGAGTATGATATAATAACCTTCAATATTGCTTTTCCGATTCCATATAAATTGCAGTAACATGCAATCGAGACTCGTTACAGTTTTGTTGGAGAAATTACTCGTTTGAAAAAGGGTCAAAACTGTGTTAAATCTATTTGATATATCAGCTTGACCAATTTGTGTGCTCTTGGCAAGAAAGCACAAGTTCGGAAAAGCATCAAATTTGATTCTGGATCATATGATATCACAACTTTTGCCTGAACTGAGATAGTCTCAATGTATCTGTAATCGACTAATATTTGGTTTCGTAGTAAGCTATCCAAAATTCCAATTCAGATTGTCATTTATATTTACGGAGAATTGCAGTTTATTATAAATAGGTACTATAACAAATAACAAAGGAGAGTCTAATGACCAAAGCGGAAATTTGTACTGTTTGTGATGGCTGTGTTTGCCGTCCTGGCGTGGACTGTCACCCCTGGTGTCAGCAGCCCAAGAAGCCCAACATCGTCATCATCTGGGGTGATGACATCGGGCAAAGCAACATCAGCGCATATACAAAAGGGCTGATGGGCTACAAAACGCCCAACATTGATCGTGTTGCCAAAGAAGGGATGATCTTTACAGATTACTACGCCGAACAGAGCTGCACTGCCGGCCGTGCAGCCTTCATCATGGGCCAGAGTGTTTTTCGCACCGGCCTTAGCAAAGTGGGAATGCCTGGGGCTGACACCGGTATGAAGAAGGAAGACCCCACGCTTGCGGGGCTCCTGAAGCCGTTGGGCTACGCCACTGCCCAGTTCGGGAAGAACCACCTGGGAGACAAAGACGAACACCTGCCCACCCTTCACGGCTTTGACGAGTTCTACGGTCCCCTCTATCACCTGAACGCTTCGGAGGAGCCTGAACTGCCTGATTATCCGAAAGACCCCGAGTTCCTGAAGAAGTTCGGACCGCGAGGTGTGATTCATAGTTGGGCTCTACCGAATGGCAAGCAGAAGATTAAAGACACTGGTCCCCTGACCAAGAAACGTATGGAAACAATCGATGACGACTTCGCTGCCCGGTCAGTAGAATTTATAGAGAAACAGCACAAGGCCGGCAAGCCGTTCTTCGTCTGGGTGAATTTCACCCACATGCATTTCCGTACCCATGTGAAACCGGAAAGCAAAGGCCAGTCGGGACGCTGGCAATCGCCCTACCACGACGCCATGATCGACCATGACAAGAACGTGGGCACTGTACTCAAGAAACTCGATGATCTGGGTATTACCGACAACACGATTGTTCTCTATAGCACCGACAACGGCCCGCACATGAACACCTGGCCCGACGCCGGCATGACGCCCTTCCGCGGTGAGAAGAACTCCAACTGGGAAGGGGCCTACCGGGTACCCGCTATGGTGCGCTGGCCGGGCAAGATCAAGGCCGATACTGTCTCCAACGACATCATGTCGCACATGGACTGGCTGCCCACTCTGCTTGCGGCCGCAGGCGATTCCAACATAAAGGAAAAGCTGAAGAAAGGCCACAAAGCCGGCGACATGAAATATAAAGTGCATCTCGACGGCTACAATTTCCTGCCCTACCTGACCGGCAAGGAGCAGAAGAGTCCACGCGAGGATTTCTTCTATTTCTCCGACGATGGCGACCTGCAGGCGCTACGCTACGATAACTGGAAGGTGATCTTCGCCCAGCAGAGGGCGCAAGGCACCATGTTGGTCTGGGGCGAGCCCCTGGTAAATACGCGGATACCGTGGCTTTTTAACCTGCGCACAGATCCCTATGAGCGGGCATCCATCACCTCGAATACCTACTGGGACTGGTGGATGGACCATGCTTTTCTGTTGGTACCGGCGCAGGGATATGTCGGAAAGTTCTTGGGGACTTTCAAGGAGTTCCCACCACGCCAGAAGGCGGCCAGCTTCACTATTAACCAAGTCATGGAACAATTGCAAACCCCCCCGGTTGGACACTGATAAGAAAGGGTGAGGATATGAAGTATCTTTTTATTTGCCGCAGAATGACTATATTTGTATTGCTTTTAATCGCAATAGGGATGTTGGTAAACTCGGCCGAAGCTGGAGATCCGCTTCCTTCCTGGAACGAAGGTACCGCTAAACGATCCATTATAGACTTCGTAAACCGCGTGACCCAACCCGGCACTCCGGACTTTGTGGCCCCGGAGCAACGCATTGCCACTTTTGACAACGACGGCACTCTCTGGGGTGAGCAGCCGATGTATTTTCAGCTCTTCTTTGCCATTGACCGGGTAAAGGTGCTTGCGCCGATGCAGCTTAAGGTGGTTTGAAGCCTGCTCCTGCAAGCCGACTCCGAGGGGCCTGCCCTCATCTTCTGTGCAGTTACGCACACTTTATGTTAAAAAGTGCCCTCGTGGCGCACTTGGAGGTATCTGCAATTCTAAAAGATGATTTTGTTCCAGATATTTATCAGGTTGACTCGGATTTGGGTTCCATCCGTCTTCTGGAAATATGATCATACGCCAGCTTTGCAATGACATACCCGACAAGCAAAATCACGATCAGGATAATCCCCTGCCGGAAGGTGTGATCTACCAGCTCCTCCCCTTTATCTTCCACCTTGTCCAATGTGATAACCAGTTGTTCGATCAGCTTTTCCAGTCCGGCGGTATTGACGAGGCGATTGGATGCTTCGACCAGTTGGGTGGTTGCCCTGATGGTATCGTGGTATTCCTTGATGTCAAAAGGCTTTGTGTCTGCTGTTCCATCAGGAGCCACTCCCGAATTGATTTTTTCCAATAGCATCGTGGCCGCTGTAAGCAACTTGTTTCCCTCAACCATGGTCTGTCGGAGTTCGGTGGCCAAACCTTTAACGCTCTGATCCTCGGCGATGAGGTCTTTTATTATATTCGCTCTTTCATTGGCCAGACCGTGAAGGATTTGATCGATGGCCGCGATCCGTTCCACGGACATCGCGTCAAAGGCCTGTTTGATCGTGATATCTCTTTCTTTGGCTATTTTTTCGGGCAATTGCTCGGCGACACTCGTGAGTCGTTCTGTGGCAACAGAAAGATTGTGGAAGTCCGCCAAGGTTTCTTTTACTTCTGGATTTGCGCTAACCTGCGAAACCCACCAATCTGCAAATGCACCAGTCAGAAGCGGCAGTCGTGTTGCCAGAAAGATTCCGCGTTCCGCAAGGAGACGCGCTTCTTCCACCTGCTGGGTTGCTTCCGTTACCGATTGGAACATTCCGCCAGATTTCTGTGTGGTTGCAATGGTGGACTTTTTACGTTCAGCTCCGAAATCATCAAAGCGCACGAAGGCGAATCCCAATTGATTCGGGTGATTTTCCCGCCAGCTTTCTATGACGCCATAAAGCGCCTTCTCCTGTTCGGGATCGAGAAATTTTGCCGCGAGCCCCCATATCTCTTTCTCGGCTTTCTGGAAACCCTGCACCATGGGAGCTGCCCGTTGTCCGGCTGTCTTCAGCCAGTGCTCTTCATAAATCAGACTCCCAAGAGTTACGAGAGACACCATGTCCAACAGCGCGGCCTCCGGGTTCGGCTCCGCGGCGATGGTGAACGCTGCCGCCGTAGAAACAACCGTGTCCCTCTGGAACTCCTGGCGTTCGGCAACTGGCCCGGGGTTGGCGTCATAATTCCTAAATGCCTGAAAAATGAAGGAGGCATACCGATCGGCAAAGCCCATCAGTTCGGATTGAAGTTCCACTTGGGTCATCACGTAGGAACCTTTCTTTTTGGTTTTGGAATACCACGCCCCGAAACTGAATCTGTCGGTGATCAGAATTACTGTCGTCAAAACAAAAATGGAAAGGAAAACACGATGTGTACTCTGATTTATTTTCATTAAAAGCACCCTTTTTACATTGATGAATGTTCGGGAATCACTGCCGTTGCATCGCAAATGAACAGGCTGGCAAAAAGTAAAAAATCGATTGTTTGTCAGGCTTTTGAATTTCAAATTTACAGATATATTGAGAGGATGTCACGAAAATAAGGATAGTCAAGACCTGTGCTTTCTTGCCACTGTACGACATAACATGATGATTGACTTAAAAGATATTTAAGTTCACCTTCTAGCTAATATTTCATACAAAATAGCAAAACCAGGCAAACTCCCGAAAATGGGACTGCCCTTTTGAAAATCGCAGATATTATTAGCAGGGGATTAAGATTTTATTGAAAAAAGTGAATTGGGCACACTAAATAAAGACATCGCAGAAATCGAAAGAATGTTAAAGGCGCTGATAAAGTCTTTAAAAAACAAATCCTTGGCCTCTGGAATCCTTGGACCCTCTTCTCCAACTAAACTGGAGAAGAACCAGAATTAATACATCACCGCTATCCACACCGTCTCGGTGTCCGGATCAGTCCATTCAACCCTGTGTTTAAGATGAGCGGGGATATTCACGTAATCGCCGGGCTTTAACTCTAACACTTCGTCCGTGCCTTCAAACAACAAACCGGCACCGCCTTTGAGCAGAATGACCCATTCGTTCTGATTCTGATCATACCAAAAACCTTCAGGTGAAGAATGTCCTTTGGATACAATCCTCTCGATTTTGAAACTGTCCGTTATTAAAATATCCTGGATTAGCTCAACAGGAATATCAACAGGGATGGATGAAAATATATTCCGGATATCGTTCATCGTTCAATATCTTTCAAAATTTAAAAAAGATAATAACAACAGTTAAACCTGGCCGATTTGTACGTATTCACGGGGGTTGCCTCCCCGTGCAACGATACCTGCCCGCTCGTGCCTTGCATGGCAGGCGGGTTGGCGGAGCGGCTGGGTCATTTCAATGACTCAGCAGTTTCTAAAATAAACCCACCCCCCTATCCTGTCTTGTCCAGAACATAACTCATCCAAACATCGTTGTTTCCGGTTTTGGAAACAGACTTTGAAACATCACAAACCGTGAAACCAAGGGTGTCGAACACCCTCTGGGCCTTTTGGTCCTGCCACAGATAGAAAGTTCTGCCGTCCGGGTCTGTCCGGACTTCAGAGCCCTCTTTTAAAGTGATCAGAACGAGTCCATGCTTAGATATTGCGGATGTAATGTTTTCAAAAACATTTGAGAACTGTTCGTAGGGTACATGAACCAGTGCACCGACCAGCATAATTGCATCGACCAGAAATAAAGAAAAATCATAGGTTTCAAAATCCCCGTCGATGACCTCACATCCGACATTCTCCCTTGCAAGCTGAGCAAGACCCGGAGACCCTTCAAAACCGATTGCTTCAAAGCCTTGTTTTTTCATCCAGAGCAAGTCACGACCGCTGCCGCAACCCACGTCCAGGATAAACGCTTCCACCGAAAGTTTTTTGACCAAAGGTTCTAAAAACGATGACGGATCAATTGAAAAGGTCTTTTCGTGGTATGCTTTGTAATTTTTTTGAAAAAAATCAGTCATTTTCATACTCTCTATGTTTTGAATTTCAAGCTCAGGGATCTGACGGGTCTTTTTAGCTGTCCGGGTCGAATGACATGGCTTTTTTGATTTTCTCGGCAGCCGCTTCCTTCAGGCCCAATGCATTCAAAGCAATTCCCCAGCCGTACCATGCCGATGGATGGCTCGGACTGATTTCTACAGCCTTTTCAAATTTCTCAATGGCTTCATCGAAGCTTTCCATCTCTATCAGGGCCACGCCCCAGCTGCACCACATCTCGGCATTTTGAGGATCATTTTTTAAGATCTCTTTGAACTTTTCAACAGCCTCATCGAACGGCAACATTCGGCACCTCTTAATTGGCTATGGTTTCTTGGCTCTGGGTTATGTGTTTCTATTCTTCGAACAAAATCAATTTTAAAAGGTGGGTAAAAGGGAAATACAAGTCTATTTTTTGCAACTTTAAATGGGATTCATAGCCTAAAAATCAAGGAAATGCAAGGGGTTTTATGGATGCCGCCGGATTGTTCGCCCAGAACCTATCGAGGGTTTATTTTAGTATGAAGATATAAAGATAAAAAAGCAAAAGGGCCGCTAAATCAGCCGCCCTTTTTATCTCGTATCCTTTATCAGGATTTGTTATAATGGTCCAAACCCGTATTTTTATAGTTTTTATGAACTCATTACTGTGGATTTACATGTGACCGCCAAAAACTCCAGGCGGTTCGTTCCTGGATCTCGCCCAATATGCATCCGGATACGACTCCGGAGTTTCAACATTGGAAAGCTTGATTTCATTCTGTCGTTCTTCCTCGCCTTCTCTAACGCGATTTCGGCATTCTCCTTCACATTCGCCTGTAATATCTCTTTTTAATGTATCGGTCATTGGAGTAGTCCTCCTTTCTATCAATCTATTTTTTCTTTAAGGCAAACGGCCAATAAAGACAGCCGAATGTCTAAAATTGTACATGTTCACGGGGTATACTCCCTGTGAATGTGTACCTAAAATTTAAGTTAAACAGTATCTAAAATAAGTCAAATTTAAATTTGTAAAATATTATGGTATCCGTCACGAGGATACAAAATTCGTGCTGTCGTTTTTCATACGATAAAAAATGTCTCTGCCGGCGAACAGCTTTTCATCAATTACGGCAAGGCTTGGTGGGAAACCCGCGAACTGACACTCGACAACGACGAATAAGACCATAACGAAAAGTCATTGCAAGACTTTTCCCATCCGTGGCTTGTACCTTTTGTTAAGCGCAAAGCTTGTTGCGTTGAATGGATAGGACCCGGACTGTGAGAGATAAACACCCTAGTAGTTGCATGCCATGGATTATGAAAATTTCATCTCCCCACGTTTCTTCTTTTTTATCTGCCAAAATTTATATTTATAATTGACTTTTACGCATCAATCCATACTTTATATGACTCATTGTAATATTTTGTTTTACGAATTGAAGCTTCCTGGAACTCCCGTCCTTTTGACTGGAATTTCCGCCCCGGTTAAACTGAAAAGACAGGATAAATTTAAAAGGATAGACTTTAATTCAACAAACTTGCGGGAAATACGCCTGCCCAGTTGAATCCCCGAAATTCAACCGGATGCGCTGTTAAAGTTCAAAAAAAGACTTTTGGTAGGAGAAAAAAAGATGGGAAAAATGAAAAAATATAGATTCCCAAGGGTTTTGCTAATTGCTCTGATTATCTCCGGCTGTGCTTCATGGCAGCAGGATTACGGCAAGCTCAGAATGTTAACCAAAGAACAGAATGAAGTGACCATTCAAGATTTAATCGACAGATGGGAAGATTACAACATTTATTATTCCGACAAATATGACGGATTCAACCCTCGAGCACCTCTGGGGATCATGTTCGATCCGAAAAATAACGACACAACCCTGGTGGGTGATCGGTGGAAAAAGGTCATGGATCAACAAACCTTGATTGAGATGACACAATGGATTTATCCCACCACTCAATATGAGCCATGGCTCAACGAAATTGAAGGGCCCAACGGTCGGTTTTATGGATATCTTTATTATTCATATGGATTTGTTACCATTAAAGTCGTTGATGATAATACAATGTATGTATTCAACCTGAATGAACCTCGTGAAGAGGGCGATGGCCACGCCTTAAATTAGTGCCCATCCATTAATCTATATTGGGCGCAAATTAAATTTGATTTCTTCATTATCTCAGGTTTGAAATTACCACATACGTTCTTGCGTACGTGTTCAGGGGGTGCTGCACTATACCATAGCAGTTCTTGCCATATTTTTTCAATGATAGTATTAATCGGACCAAGGAGAAATAAATTGGGCTTGAGACAAAAAAAAGATAAGTTTATCGCTAAATTATTGGATAAATATCCGCCGCTTTTTAATCGATGGGTTGAAAGCTCAAAATTCATGGAGTTTCATGATTCGCCGTGGACCCAATTGGACAAGGACGTCACCCAATGTCGTTTGGCACTCATTACCACAGGTGGCGTACATCTTCGGTCGCAACCGCCGTTTAACATGACGGATCCTGCCGGTGACCCGACTTTCAGGGAAATTCCAGCAAATGCATCCCCTTCGGATCTATGCATCACACACAATTATTATCACCATTCTGACGCGGACAAAGACATAAATATCGTCCTCCCCATCGAACGTATCTTTGATCTTAAACAGGCCGAAGACATCGGCGATGTAAACCACCGGCACTTCTCTTTCATGGGGCATATTATGCATCACCATATCGATACGTTGATCAAAGAAACAGCCCCACAGGTAGCAACTGAGTTGAAATCAGACAAAGTAGATATCGTTATTTTAACGCCGACCTGAGGTATCTGTAATCAGTCCGTGGGACTGATACAAAGATCCATCGAGGATGCCGGAATTGCAACAATCTCCATAAGCCTTTCCAAAGAAATAACGAGTAAGATACGCCCCCCGAGAGCCGTCTTTTTCGACTCTCTCTTGGGGCATCCTATTTCTTACCCCAGTCAAGTGTCCCGCCAGCTCTGCGTATTGCGCCTCTTGTTAAAATATCTGAAAGAAATCCGTACACCCGGCACCATCATCGATATCGACCCCGCCGCCGTGGACAATTGTACGGCCGTCTCCCCTGCTAGTATACAGAAAAGACCCTAACATTGATTACGTCGTAAAAAGTCCCCTCTACTGGGTTGAATTCATGACTTTTTACGAGATTATCAACATTGCATAAACAACAGGACCGGTATTTATAAAAACGGTCAAAAAACAGCAAAATCATTGTCAAATATTGTCAATCCATTTTGGGATGCAATTCGTCGATTCAGGCTACATAGTTGATATTACACATTTTTTATTTCATATAAGAAGAGAACGCTAACCCTTGCACGATTTTTGCTTTAAGCTTAACAGGTATTGGGTTTACATAACTTACGATTAACACCTACTGGATTAATTTTAATGGACGACGGCATTGAAAAAAAAGTCATTCTACTCGTTGAAGACAATCCTGACGATGAACTGTTGACTAAACGTGCGTTCGAAAAAAACAACCTCATGAACGAGGTGGTGATTGCCCGGGATGGGGCTGAAGCACTCGACTATCTGTTCGGCACCGGAGTTTATTCAGACCGTGATATACGCGTAATGCCTCAATTTATCCTGCTGAATTTGAATATCCCCAAAATAGGCGGATTAGAAGTGTTGAAACGTTTACGCAGTGATGAACGGACGAAACTGCTTCCGGTGGTTATTTTTACTGCGTCCAAGGAGGAGCAGGATCTGGTTGAAAATTATCGTGGATTTCTCCATCGACAATTTCCCTTTTACGAATTTTATCCAGAATATAAGCGCAAGCGGCGCCTTTATTGAAACAGCCCTCCCCTTTTCAACGGACAAAGAACTTTCAATGACGTTTATTTTGCCGGGGTATGAAGATTCTGTTCAAATCACGGGCAAAATCGTAAGAACCGATTCAAAGGGAATCGGAGTGCAATTCGATGAGCTTTTAAAATGAGGTTTAAAATGAACGGTACGATCCGTACAGTATTTGTGATTTTGGCAGTGGTGTCGGTTTTTGCCGGGGTACAGAACGGTTGGGCAGGCGTTAGAAACGATCCCTATGACATTAAAGGAATCGTAGACTCCATGACCGGTGATGAACTTATGATCAATGTGGATGGCGAGCCTGGGCCGGTGACCGTTTATGGAATCAGTCCATCCGCATATGGGGTTAATTATGACGGCCATGGCAATGATGACGGAATCGTTTTTCTTCGCCGTGGCCACTACGTGGAAATTGTGGCGTACAAAATTGACGGTAAGTACGTGGCCGCCAGCGTGAAAACAGATGCAGGGACCATTCTATTGCGGGTATTGGTCGTAGATCCTAATGGCAACGACAATCTTCTTCCCTTGTATTCATCGCGTCCCAAAACGGCAATGACGATAACAACGGATTGATCCGCCACTCCGCTAATATCGTTACACGGAAAAGCGCATCCTCTGAACACGCACAGATTTTTTTATTTTGTTATTCTCGGTTTTAGCCTTCTATCGAACCCACTTCTCCTTTCTTTCCCGGATCTGCGTTCAGGAATATGAAAATCATATGAGAATTGGCGTCTGTCTACACCTAAACGCCTACCTCCGTTATCAGGCAATATGGGAAGGGCCACGGCAATCTATTCCTTAAAGATCCTCTCAAAGCGCAACTATTGATTAAAGGCTCGAACTATCCTTTCGATCGTCCGAGTTAATTCCATCTAAATCGAAGGTTTCAACCTATATTCCAGATTGTTTTTCTATAACCTTTAAAGTTTCACTGCATTTGCCTTTGATAGGACAATTATAAACAATCTCTGATAATTCCAATACAACTTTTAGTAATTCATCTTTAGTTAAAGACGAAATTGGTTTCCCGTAATATCCAATTTTATCAGGTTGTAAAGCGCTCATACTGATTACAACTCCGTACTAATATATTATTGATGAATTCCGGATAGCCGGATTAATTGCCATTACCACATCCTGAAATCGATACATGCTGATTACATATACCATAAAATCGAAAAGCGCAAACCCTCTGAAAAAGATTTGCCCTTTTGAAAAAAATGAAAATTAGCGTTATTGACGGGAAAGGCAAGATAGTTGATCCATCTTCGGTGGATTGGTCAAAATATTCCGGCAAAAATGTACCTTACACCTTCAGGCAGGAGCCCGGACCGAACAACGCACTGGGACGAATTAAATTTATATTCTCCCCAATAAGCATTTTATTTATTTGCACGATACACCGAGCCGATCTCTCTATGCGCACACGGATCGGGCATTCAGTTCCGGCTGCATTCGGGTTGAAAAGGATATCGAATTAGCTGAAATTCTTTTAAACGATCCAAACAAATGGAATCAGCAGAACGTTCGAATTTTTATCGACACTCTCAAAACTAAAAAAGTTAACTTGCCGAAACCGATGCCGATAAGTCTGTTTTATTGGACCGTACGTTTCGATGAAAAGGGGAATATAATTTTCAAAAAAGATGTATACGACAGAGACGGAGAGGTTCTGAATGGGTTAAACGAAGAATTTATTGCGTGGCAAAGACGGTTTTTAGATTGATTCAACAACATAAACAAACGGCTTCCGCTTCATCGAGTATATCTTTCAAGGATGCTTTGTTAATCAATTATTTTAGGTTCTTCTCCAATATAGTTGTAGAAGAGGGTTCGTATGACTTTTGCCAGACTTTCAACTCTTTGTAATTTTTTAGCATGTACTTCTTTTACCTATTTCTCCTTTTCTACCTTTTCTTCCACTTTTCTCCACGTGCTGTCCGGGTTAAAGAGTTTCATCTCCAGGGCAGTATTCTTAGTGTTCTCTCCCAAGTCTTTCTGGTAAACTTCACCGGCATGGCTCACGATAAATGTCATGATACCTGAAGAATCGTACTGAGCAGGATATGCCGCCAAGGCAAACCCACCGATCATCTTCTCCTGAACCATGTAATCATAATGACCGCCCTTCGCATTCTTCCCCTGGCCCTTCAAGATTCGGTAATAATAACCGTGGTAAGGAACGGGTTTGCCTTCCGATTGTCTGCCGGTGTAACCTTTTTCCTGGGCCGCTACGACGAGAGGGCCGAAGGGGCTTTGCTCATCCCCTTCCCTTGCCTTCCAATAGAGACCGTCTTTTTTGCCTGGTTTGCTCAAAAACTTTTGAGCATATGCCAGGACTCCATCACCATTCCGATCTTTGATTGCATATTCTTTCTGGGCATCAACATAGGCCAGGCAGACCTGGATGACACTCAATTCATTCCTTCCAATCCTTCGGGCAATAAGCTCCTCCCTGCCTTCATGGGTGTCGAACAGCCATGCTCCGTCTTTCTTCACGATTGGTATAGGGAATGGCCAATCTTTATTTCCAATGTAGAGAACCGCCCGGATGGTGCTTTCCTTTTCCAACTTGTTTTTCTGTTCGTAAAGATTGATAAATCTCTGGCGTTCCGTTTTGTCTCCAACCGGGTCCCCTGAGGAAATAATATCCTCGCTCTCGATCCCGAAAATAGTAGACAGAACCTTTATATCCTTAGCTTTCAGTGCTTCCAGCATAGCCTTGACAGCCTCATCAGGGGAAGCAAAAGTCTTCTGATCCTGCAGCATCGCTAATGATGTTCCAAAGGTCACAGCAACCAACAAACTGGATATAAAAAGCAGCACCCAACGTCTCAGCAGTGAATTCTGTTTTTTTGTATTTCCTATTACCGCCATGGCTTTTCCTCCGTTAAAGTGGTCGTCTCGTTCAAGACCAGATATCAGCGATGTCTTCCGCCGCCCCGGGCACCACCGTGTCCTCCGCGGCTCATCCCACTTCCACCTCTGGTGCGTGAAGAAGACATACTTTCACGGCCCCGATGGCTGGATTCCCTCGTCTGACTTCCTCGTTCGTAGCCTCCGAAAGCGCTTTTATCAGCCCGCTGCCGGGTTTCCGTCCGTTCAATTCCGCCGGTGTCTCTTCGTTGTTGAGCCTCACCACGACCAAGCGAACCAGTATTTGAGCGATTCTGAAGATCCTTCCGCCCACCGGCTGAGTGGTCACGAAACTGGTCCGCCCCACCCTTGGCAAGGTCCTGCCTGCCTGCCTCTGCACGGCCACGAAAAGCTTCTCTGGACTGCGCTTCTCGAGATGCTCCCCTGTCGAATTTCTGAGCTGTTGACGGGTCCCTGTAAGAGACTCCCTTTCGATGCTCCGGGTTGTGCTTCCATGCCCCCCGACCACCTTCTCCTGCAGATACTTTGTTGGCGTACTTGTTTCGATCGATCTTTGTATTAATATTGGCATTTCTGTTTATATTGATATTTACATCCCCACGCCCCCAGCGGCAACGTCCCCACGCATAGCCCCAGGCAGCACCAACTGCGACGCCGACACCAAAATAGAACAGGGTCGCACCGGCCACGTATCCAGGGGGATAATAATAATAGGGCGGATAGGCCGGATACCACCATGGGCCATATACCACTGTCGGGTTGTAGGTTGGAACATAGATGATCTGAGGGTCTGATGGTTCTATGATGATCGTCTGGGTCTCTTTTTCAACAATGACTTTCTGCTCCTGATTCGTCTCCAAATTACCCTCTGCCTGGGCTTTTTTGCGAAGGTTCTGTACCGTATCCATCACATCCTTCTGCTGCGCAAGAAAGGCATCTCCCAGTTTCTGGGTCCAATCTATCTTCTCATTCATCATTTCCAAAACTTGGGGGAAGTTCACCAATGACTTGACACTCGGGTCCCAGTCTTGCTCCTCAAGAACCTCGGTCAGGGCATCTCCTGTGAGACTTTCATTTTGCTTGGCCCAGCGTTCAGCCTGAACAACCTCCAAGGGGTATGTCGCCGCCATGAAGATCTGGGCAAGAAGTGAGTCCGAGTAGAGTGCAATGGGAGCCAGTAACTGATCAAGCTCTTCTTGTTTGAAGGGCTTTTCTTTGCTTTCACTCTGGGCCACCAAAGATTGCGGCATAAGCAGCAAGAATGCAAGAGAAACAGCCAGTGCTTTTGTTAACAGTCTCCGTACCTTCATAATTGTTTTCTCCCTTCTATGTCGGTCTTTGGTCCTGGCATTTTGTCTCCTATTCTGCCTTGCAATGGCGAAGTACAATTAACAAACATCTCAACTACCGCAAAAACACTTCAATTCAAAGCAACTTGATTTGGATCGGTACCCACTCATATGAGCCAATTGTTTTGAAGGCTTGCCCCAAGTAATGGATATGTTCGTTACTCTATGATAGTACGCATTCACAGGGTGTGCTTTCTCGTATAACGATACCTGCCCGCTCGTGCCTTGCATGGCAGGCGGGTTGGCATAGTGGCTTTGTCATTTCAACAACTTAGCAGTGGGGGAGAACGCGGAGGGGGCAGAAATGCCGCCGCTGCTAAGTTATTGAAATGACAAGACGCATAGCACCAGAGTGAAGCGAGGCAGTATACCCCGTAAACACGTACCTATGTTGTTATACCACAATCAGAAATGAGATTGGATTTCGCTCATTCTCCTTTTAAACTGGTGACCTTTGATCGATCTTTTTCTCGATTATTCACATTTCGGATCCCATGGCAACGACGGGTTCCTTGGAAACCACTGCCCTTTATTTCCCAGCTTCAGCTTTGGCCACGCTTGCACGCAAAGCCTTTGATCCGGCGCTGCTCACAGAACCCTTCACAATAATATCGACGGGGCTGACTGCTTTGCCGTAATAAGCTTTATTCCATTTATCCTTTGTCTTGATGACAGCGCCTTCCAATGAAACACCCGCATAAGCGCCTTTTGTTCGCGAAAAGGAAAAAATATCAGCCATGATATTCGATTTGGCACCTGCACCCACCGGCCCAACGGCGATGGAAGCATCACCTCCGAGCTTGAAAGAAGAAGTAAACAGTGCATCCACAGCCTTCCGGGTCCTCACCATCATAATAACTTCCGCTGCCTCGGCACCGATCTGAAGTCCGAAGGTTCCGGAACCAAGGGTGTAAAACGCCGGTTGGCTCCATTGTCCGGTTTTATGGTTTTTGACAATGAGTACACCGCTGCCTCCGGATCCTCCAATAATAAATCCGGCCTTAAGCAAACTCGGTATGATGATCAGTCCTTTGGCCTGGTTCAGGTTTTCCTTTAACCATGAGTGGTCTTTATCTTTCATAAAGCTTTCAAAGGTTACACGCGCCTTATCCACAAGGCCCTGTTGCTCAATAGGTTCGGCCGCTGTTGCCGGGAGGGTGAATCCGACAACCATTGTGCTGATAATAACTGCAAATAGAACATTTAATAATCTTTTACTTGTTTTTTTCATTGGGGTACCTCCTAATGTAGAATAGCGGTTAATAAATAAGAAATCTCCCTTACTCTCCTGATGCTGCCGAAATACAAAGCAGATGGCCGATTCATCGGAACTGTAGACAATTTCATAAAGCAATACCAATGCCAAGTTAGTTTCATTATACAACTAATTGGTATTTTTGAATAAAAGGACGAAACCCGAATCAAATATGTGTATCACAAATGAGATACATGAAACATTTCTGTATCATGAAACAGCGTATCCAAACATTTGATACGTCAAATTCCTGGAGATCTTTGTTTATAGAAAATGTCGGCGAGTACAACAATAAATTCATTATGTTGATTTTATTTTAGATCTTACTTCAGAACTTGGTGCGTGCCCAGGGGATGCGTTTTTCCGTGCAACGACATCGACAGAGTGGCTCCGTCATTTCAACAACTTAGCAGTGGAGGAGACCGCGCGCCCCCATGATTTGCCCGGGAGAACGCACTCCCTGAACACTTACCGGATTTGGAATTTAGCAGGTATCGCCACGATTATCGTTTGGTGAAATGGTATTGGGGTATCTGGCAAAATCCAGCTCATTGATATGTACCTAATCATACCAGATATCTAAGGTTTGTATTGATGATTTCGAACTCTATATTAGCTTTAAGCCTAAATGCGATTATTCATGCGCAAAGCCTTTTTCTTTCGGCCCTTATTCGCCTCTTGAAATTTGCGATGGGGCTTCCTTTGCCCCTGGGGAGTGTCTTTACGAATAAATGCCGGGACATTGTAGTCAAAGGCCGACAAGGTCCGTTGTTCGATCTTAGAACCAATAATTCGATTGATGGCGCGAACCATCTTGCGATCGTCAACGGTAATAAGGGTTAAAGCTTCGCCACTGTGAGTGGCCCGGCCGGTCCGACCGATACGATGAATGTATGCTTCGGGAGTTGAAGGGATATCGTAGTTTATGACATGGGATATCCGGGTTACATCAATTCCGCGAGCGGCGATATCGGTGGCCACCAGAATCTGAAAAGTCCCATCCCGAAACCCGTCCAATGCAGCCTGACGTTTTCCCTGGGAAAGGTTCCCTTGCAGCGTAGTCGACCGGTAGCCGGCAACAGCCAGTTTCTTTCCCAGACTCTTGGCTCGGTGTTTGGTTCGAGTAAAGACCAGAACCGACCTGATAGGGGTGGTACCCAACAGATTTAACAAAAGCGCCGTTTTCAGATGCTGGGCGACCGGGTAGAGGGCATGGCTGACAGTATCCGCAGGCGCAGTCGTTCCTATCTGGACAGTGACGGGATTTCCCAGGATGTCCCTGGCCAGCCGTCGAATTTCGGTGGGCATGGTAGCCGAAAAAAGCAGCGTCTGGCGCGCTTTTGGAAGATGGGTCAAAATTCTTCTGATATCGGGGAGAAAACCCATATCGAACAACTGGTCAGCTTCGTCTATTACCAGCACTTCCAGTTGGGAGAAATCGACGGTATGACGACCGATATGGTCGAGAAGCCTGCCGGGGCAGGCAACGACAATATCGGCACGCCTCAGTTTCTTAATCTGTGGATTAATACCCAGGCCACCGTAAACCGCAACGCTTTTAAGGCGGGTTTTGCCACCCAGAATTTCGATAGCCTGATGAATCTGTTCGGCCAGTTCCCGGGTGGGGGCCATGATCAGGGCACGGATGCAACCGCATTTTTTCCCTATCAGACGATTTAAGATCGGCAGGACAAATGCCGCTGTTTTGCCGGTGCCGGTTTGGGCCAGCCCCATCACATCGCAACCCTTCAGGATCGGCGGGATTGCCTGAGCCTGAATCGGAGTCGGAATGACATAACCCGCTTCTAAAACGCCGGCCCCAACAGTGGGATGAAAGTTAAATGCTTCAAAGTTCAATATATACCTTCTTTCTGCGTTCCAATAAAAAAAGCCCCGGAGTTATTCCGAGGCTTACGCATATTTTTTGATTGACAACCAGGAACACTATTGTTGGGTGGTAAATATAGGTTGCAGAAATCATTGTCAAGCTTATTCATAAAATTGATAACAATTGTTGACAAATCTTAACGAAATCAAGTAGTAATCGACCATATTATTCTTTGAAGATTTCTTCTCACAGGCAAGAAATATTTCCCTCCCGGAAAAAAAAGGGGTCATCTCTAAAAGGGTATATAAGGTAAAAAAACACCTCTCCCTGGAAAAAATGACAGTTTTTTAATAATAACTAGCTTGCTTTCGCCACAAAGAGTGTTATTATTCATTTATTCAACAAGGCTTTGCCCTCAATTGGCGGAGCAATTTTTTTCTGAAGGAACAATTCATTTTAATGTGGCATCCTCCAGTTTAAGATTTTGAAAATTTTTTGAAAGGAGGATGTTAATATGACCAATGGAACTGTTAAGTGGTTTAACGACCAAAAAGGGTTCGGATTTATCGAGCAGGAAGACGGTCCGGATGTATTTGTTCATCATTCAGCGATCAATGCAAACGGCTTTAAATCCCTCAATGAAGGTGACAGAGTTACTTTTGACATAGAGCAAGGACAAAAAGGTCCTGCTGCAGTTAATGTCACTGTAGAATAAATTTCTGATTCTCTTTAAAAAAGGGCATTCACAAATATTTGTGGATGCCCTTTGTCTTTTTATATTTAGCTTCTTGGATAAGCCGGACATCAATCAGTTTTTGATTTTTTTTTGCTGATTTGGTGTAATGGCGCCCTTCATTTTTTCACCGCCCCACAGCATATTCCTGTTTTCAATCGGCCCAACAGCAAAAGTGAATTTACTCAGGAAAATGCGCCCATGTCTACAGCCTGTGCCCCCGGGCCGCCCAGTACAGAAATAACGGCGTCATTCTCCTTTTATTTGACAATAAAGTTCAGGGTGTCGTATATTTCGTGATTATGGATAGATACGAATTTCAAGGGGAGATAAAATCATGAGACCGAGGCAATCGACACTGTCCGTTCCCGGGCATATTAAAAAAATGCACATCAAGGCTTCTCAACGTCAGGTCCATGTGGTGATGCTCGATCTGGAAGACAGCGTTCCCGTGGATGCCAAAGGACCGGCCCGAAAAATGGTCATTGATTCGATACGTTCTCTGGCTTGGCAGGATATCACCGTAACCTTTCGAATCAATGGGCTGGATACCCCTTTTGGCTACAAAGATCTTTTAGACGTTGCGGAAGGGGCAGGCCCCCAAATCGATGCCGTGGTCGTCCCCAAGGTCAACCATCCCGGCGACATCCATTTTGTATGCCGAATGCTGGACGGTATTGAAATGGGAAAAGGTTTTTCAAAGCGTATCGGCATCGAGGCGATTATCGAAAGTGCCGAAGGCCTGGAAAACGTGTCGAAAATCGCCCGGGCCAGTGACCGGCTTAAAACCTTGGTGTTCGGTATCGTGGATTATTCGGCATCGATCAATGCCCGGCTGGTATCCATTTCCGGACACGGCGAAAACGAAGACGAGGTGTATCCCGGTCACCGCTGGAATTTTGAAATGAGCCGAATCGTTATGGCGGCAAAGGCCCATGGCTTACTCGCCATCGATGCACCCTACGGAAACTTTAAAGACCCGGAAGGCCTCCGGCAAAGCGCCGCCCTGGCCTGCGCCCTTGGATATGATGGAAAATGGGCCATTCATCCGGATCAGATCGATATTATCAACCAGGTTTTTTCTCCTTCCATAGAAGATATCGTCCGGGCTCGGAAAGTGCTGGCAGCCCATAAGGAAGCCGAAGACAAGGGACTGGGGGCTGTGGCCGTTGAAGGGCGCATGGTGGATCGGGCCACCGTTCGTCTGGCAAAGCAGCTTTACGCCCAGGCAAAGCACTTGAAAATGGCGGATTGACCGGTGAGTTTTTTTAACGTAAAAAAGTTTTATTAACGAGTTTATCCACTTAAACCATTCCATGCACTTAGCAATTATATATATTTGTTATATATATATTATGGTAACTTTTCATAATCCATGGCCGGAAAAGCCACCCTTCCATGGGGGAAAGGAACCGCCCGAGCCGACAGTGACAGTTTGCACCCCTTACACCCAGAAAATCCCGAGATGATGGATTGGGGTATCCAGGCAAAAGCCATTATCAAATAAGGTTTATAGGCCTGGTTATGAACATGAAAAATATGGCGGGTGAACTGTCGGCTAAACTTCCGGAAAGTTGGTATTGACTTGGGTGATTTCGCCATTATCTTATAGCGCGATTACACCTGTATCACGCCGGAGGGGAATTCTATCCGAAACCTTCCTTTTTTGAAGACGGCGCACCGTTTTATTTTATAAATATCGAATATTTTCAGGAGATACAATGGGTATTGTAAATGTACTGATTCAAACCATCGGCGGCCTGGGTTTGTTTGTACTCGGGATGAAGATGATGACCGATGGTCTCCAGCTGTCCGCTGGAAAACGGATTAAAAAAATTCTAGGGGCGGTGTCATCCAACCGGGTAATCGGCTGCCTCGCCGGAGCGGGTGTCACCGCCATGGTCCAATCGTCCTCGGCCACTACGGTCATGCTCATCGGATTCGTAAGTGCCGGTTTGATGACCTTGCAGCAGGCAGTGGGGGTTATATTGGGAGCAAATATCGGCACCACGGTAACCGCCCAATTGATCGCCTTTAAACTGACCGCAGCGGCATTGCCGGCCATTGCCGTCGGCGTCTATATGAAATTCTTCACCAGACAAAAAAAACATCGCTATATCGGAGAAATTATTTTAGGTTTCGGCCTCCTTTTTTTTGGAATGACGGTTATGAAACAGGGGCTGGCTCCGATTAAACATGATCCTACCTTTCTCCATTTTTTTACCACATTCAACCCTGGAACCACCGGCGGCCTGTTACTGTGTGTACTTATCGGCGCCCTTCTTACGATTCTGGTTCAATCCTCATCCGCCACCATCGGATTGACAATGACCCTGGCCACCCAGGGGTTGTTGACGTTTCCCGGAGCCATGGCCCTGGTTCTGGGAGAAAATATCGGAACCACCATCACTGCCGAGCTGGCAACCATTGGTTCCTCCAATATCAACGCCCACCGAGCCGCCAGAGCCCACACGATGTTCAATGTCATCGGGGTCACTATCATGTTGATCATTTTTCCGTATTTCATCGATTTTATAAAGTTTGTCACCATGTTTATGTTTGAAGGGCCTTTGGATCAAGTCGTAGATGGCGATATAGTCAATGTCGCCCGCTATATCGCCAATGGACACACCCTGTTCAACGTCATCAACGGAACGATTTTTCTGATCTTTCTTCCCCTGCTTATAAAAGTGGCGGTTTTGTTATCTCCCAAAGAAGATCCTGCGGAAGATATTTACCGGATGCCCAATTTCAGCACCAAATTCGATGATACGCCCATCGCCGCTCTGGCCAAAGCACGAAGTGAAATCATCAGGATGTCCGATGTCGCTGCAAATACCCTCGAAGATACTATTCTGCGGATCGAAGACCGGGATTATAAAAAGTTAAGCAAGTGGAAACGTATCGAAGACTACCTGGATGACATGCAGTTGGAAATCACTTCGTATTTATCCAGATTATATCAGAGTGATTTGAGCCAGTCAGAGGCCAAAGAAATCTCGAGCTTGATGCGGATGACCAACAATATCGAAAGAATCGGCGATTCTGTGGAGAATATCGCCCAACTTACTGAAACTATAATAGAAAATAATATTCCATTTACAAGTTATGCCAAAGCGGATCTAAAAACCATCTCGGATCAGACCATCGCCTTTCTCGATCTAGTAACAGATGGAATTCACAATCCCATTGAAAATTTTATGGTAAAAGCCGATGAAATGGAAAACAGCATCGACCGGATGCGGGAGGAGATGCGCCAAGATCACGTTTCAAGACTGCGATCCGGTGAATGCAGCATCGATCCGGGCTTGGTGTTCATCGACCTTTTGACGAATTTCGAAAAAATAGGGGACTACTGTTTTAATATCGCCCAGGCGGTGGTGGGCATCAAGTAGATTCAAGTGGGTTTACGTCCGTGGCACTTGCGAAATACATCAATTACCCCACCCCTACCCTGAAAGGGTCGGAAATAACCTTCAAACGCGTTATATTTCACGGAGAAGACCCGAAGCCTTTGTGCTCACACTCCTCCAGATCCAGATCCTGTTTTGCCTTTTTCCCCATGTCTTTTTTCCTTTCCTATACCGAAAACCCGTTTTTTTGGGGTTGTCTTCATATGAAATCCGATAAGCAAAATTTTACAAATCTTCAAAAAACGATATACAGTCTTATTTCAGGTATTGACAAAATATTTTACCCTTGTGAATATGTAACACTCTCATACATTTAGAAAATTGAAGGAAGGAAATCTAATGGCAAAGAAGACAATCGGCTTTGTTGGACCGGATGGCAGGACCTGTATGTGTGCCTATACTGTATCAACAGTTGAAAGTGAGAAGTATATCGGCGCCATAATCAAGGGTATGACGGGTATGAGCCAGGTAATGGACACTGTCAGGGGAAAGAAGAACTGGACCCTGAAAATTTTTCCCATTGAAGGAAAGGCGGTTGAGGATTACAAAACTGTAATCTTAGAGGCCTTCGAAAACAAAGAAATCGACTATATTGTCATCATGCCTGAAGATCTGATTTATGAAGGGATTGTAGATGAACTCATCGAGGCAGGTTATGGTGACCAGGTCATCGGCCTGACAAAAGAAGCGGCGTTCATCGAAGGTGATAAGATCAAGGCAAAAATCTGGATGCGGAGGGCCGGTGTGCCTGTTGCACCCTTCAAAGTGGCAGATGCGAAAAACCTGCAGCAAATTAAGCGCATTGTCACGAAATTCATGCGCCACCACGGCGGTGCTGTTTTCAAGTATCCTTACAGTGCGGGCGGCAAAGGTTCCCGACCTGTTTTTCGGGTTGAGGATATTCTCGACGTTTGGAATATACTGCTGAAAGACTACAGTGAAAACTACCAGACACTGCACGGAGACGATAAATGGCCGCTTTTAATCGAAGCCTGGAAATCCGAAATTGAAATCAGCTTTACTGCCTTAATCGACGGAAAAGGCAACTTCCAGATTCTCCCCACCGCCATGGATTACCCGCTCCGTTTTGAAGGACCTCCCAGCCAGACGAATCCTGTCACAGGGGGTATGGCTGCAATCGGCATGCATCCTGCTGAAACCCCTGAGCTTATAAAGATGGTCGGCCGTAGAGTCATTCAGCCTTTTGTAAAAGAAATGAAAAAGAAAGGTATTCTCCGACCGTGCATCCTTTATCCGGGCTGCCGGGTATCCATCGATCCCGTTACCGGAAAACCGGTGGACATTCTCGTCTATGAAATGAATATTCGAGCCGGTGAACCGGAGATGCAGGTTGTTGCACGGCGACTCAAGAATCTGGGAGAACTGATTGTTGCCGCACTCCACGGTGGACTCGATGCGGTGGAGCCGGATGTTCGCAAGGATCAAATTTCCATCTGTCTGGCCTTGGTTACTGGTCCCGGAGGGCCTCAAGGGCAGAGGGGGTACCCTGATTCGTATACCAAGTATGAACCGGTTCTCATAAATTTCAAGAGCCTTTCAAAACGGGGCATTCTCATTGTCCCATCAAACATCAGCTGGGACGAAAAAAAACAACGACTGATATCTGACGGATCCCGGGTCTGTTATCTGAGTAAAAATGCCAGGGTCAAATCCGGACAAAAGAGAGGTCAAGTGGCTGAAAGACTCAGGGCTGCACTCTTTCAGGCATTTGATCATGGTCTTGTCAGGGTGGTTCCCCGTGAAGCAGAGGAAACTTTTGAGGCTGCGGAAATACTATTCGGACAAGGCAATATCACCGAGGCTGAATTTAAAAAAGCAGAAGCCGCTTTTGAGAAAACAAATCGTCTCGATCTTCGCCGCGACCCTGGACGGATTTATGAGGAATGGGATCAACTTTACTCGGATTGGCAACTTTCCGTGCAGTCTGAATCAGGAGAAATAACATGAAAGTGTTGGTCAGCGATAACCTGGGAGAAGCCGGTATCCGAATGTTGCAGGAAGAGGACGGGATTGAAGTCGATGTAAAGACAGGACTGGATCACGAGGCGCTAAAAAACATTATCGGAGCATATGATGCCCTTATTATCCGGAGTGCGACAAAGGTGACCGAGGATTTTTTAAGCGTCGCAACCCGCCTTAAGGTTGTGGGCCGTGCGGGAATCGGTCTCGACAATGTAGACATTCCGGCGGCCACCAAGCGCGGGATCATCGTTATGAATACGCCGGGGGGGAATGTGATTACCACCGCCGAGCATGCCATCGGCATGCTATTGGCCCTTTCACGCAATGTCCCCGAAGGGACTGCATCATTGAAGGCCGGACGCTGGGACAAGAAAAAACTTCAGGGAAGAGAAATATTCAATAAAGTCCTCGGTGTTATCGGATATGGAAAAATCGGCTCTATTGTCGCTGATCGTGGCCGGGGACTGAAAATGAAGGTGATTGTCTACGATCCTTTTGTAACACCTGAGCAGATTGAAAAAGCCGGCTTTGAAGGTGTTTCCCTCGAAGAATTATTCCGCAGATCCGATTACATCACGGTGCATGTACCTAAGTTCAAGGAAACCTCCGGCCTGCTGAACAAGGACGCCTTTGAACAGATGAAAGACGGCGTCATGATCGTAAATTGTGCCAGGGGCGGAATTGTTGATGAGGATGACCTTTATGCCGCCTTGCAGTCAGGAAAAGTGGCCGGCGCTGCCTTGGATGTCTTTGAGAACGAACCCCCCGGCATATGCCCGCTGATCGAGCATGAACGTCTGATTTGCACACCCCATCTCGGCGCTTCCACCCTAGAAGCCCAGACCAAAGTGGCAATTGACGTGGCCGGTCAGATCATTGACTATCTCAAACACGATACAATTCTGAACGCCGTTAACGTCCCATCGGTAACCGGTGATCTCCTAAAAAACCTGAAGCCGATATTAACCCTTGCCGATCATATGGGCAGTCTCCAGACCCAGCTTATTCGAGGGCCCATTGAAGAGGTTTCCATAGAATATGCCGGAGATTTCAAGGAACTCGACCTGTCGCCGGTTACAATAGCGGTCTTAAGGGGTTTGCTGGCACCTGTGGTCAAGGATGATGTCAATTTCATCAATGCCCAGATCCTTGCAAAGGAAAGAGGGATAAAGGTCAAAGAGATTACCAGCGATGCGTCTGAAGAGTATATCAACCTGATTACCGTCCGTGTAAAGACGCCAAAGGTTACCAACACGGTCTCGGGGACCATATTCGGCAAAAATAAAATGCGGATCGTTAAAATTAACAATTTTCGACTCGAGCTCATACCCCAAGGCCACCTGGCGTTGATATATACCCTTGACAAGCCGGGGGCCATCGGGAGTTTCTCGTCACTTCTGGGAAATAAAAAAATTAACATCGACCAGATGCATGTGGGGCAGGAAGAAACCGGAAAAATGAACATTATTTTCCTCAAAACCAATATCCGCATTTCCGACAATCTCGTTGAACGGCTCCTGGACCTTCCGCTGATTATATCGGTAACCCGACTTGAATTTGAAACCTAAGTTGATCGATTTAGGTGAAACATAGCTCTGGGTAACCCTGAAGAAATATCCATGTGCTCATGAAACTTTCCGGTTGGTTTCATGTCTTGCCAAAAGCAGCACTGCAGCAAGAATCATCATGCCCCCCAGAATTTTATGCAGTGTCATTGTCTCGCCGAGAACCATTACCGCCAAGGCAACGGTTACCACAGGTTCCAAGGTGGAAATCATGGAAGCGTTTGCGGGATCGATTCTTTTGAGACCGGCAAAAAATGCTACAACGGCAAAGGCTGTGGACACCAGCGCAATGGCAACCACCGAGACCCAGCCCAAGGACGTTCCTGGAAATTTTACCCCCTTTACGGCGACGATCAAGCTAAAAGCAACACCTGCTGAAACGATTACGATGGTGGATGCAGAAAAGGCATCGACATTGGAGATGACCTTGCTTCCCACGACGATGTAGATGGAATAGAGAACTGCAGCGATAATCGCCAGAACAATGCCGAGGTTCTGCCCGCTTCCACCGTCCATTCCAATAATGAGTAGGGTTCCCCCAAAGGTCAGAGAAAGTGCCGCGAATTTAAGTAATGTGACCGGTTTTTTGAGAAAGATCGTTGCCAGCAGTGTCACAAAAGCTGGGTAAAGATAAAGAAGGATTGCCACCAGTCCCGCAGGTGCCATTGTCAGAGCAGTGAAAAAGGCAAAAGAGAGTCCCACATAACCGAGTGCCCCCATCAATGCCAGGATAATCAGCGTGCGTCCCCGGGGACAAGGCATACCTTTTGCCACCATGATCGCCAACATGAAAATGCCGGCAATGGTAAATCGCAGAAAAAGAACCGTAATAGGATCTGATCCTGCTTCATAGGCAATGCGTGCAAAAATAGCCATGGTACCGAAGGATATGGCCGATAAGGCGATGAGAAATACGCCATATAAACGATCCATATTCACCGATTTTAAAACCTTAACTTCTGAACTTGTTGATTTTTTATCCAAAACCATTCCGTTCTCTTTAAGGTTCTTTTTGGTTTAGAAATGGAAAAGTAACAAAGAGAGTCTGATCAGTGTCATCAAAGTCCTCTACGGTGTATAAAATTCATATCGTATGCTTGATGGGCAAAGCCCAAAGTGACTGTGTCCGGGGACTGCTATGGTGAAAATGCAATAGCCTTTCCAGCAATAAAACCGGCCTAATCCCCGTCGTATTCCTGGAAAATAATATGCCCGCAGGATTTGCAATGGGAGGCATTCTCATCGTGGTAGCGAAGACCACACCCCGGACAAAGCACCTCTTTTTTTGTGGAAATGTAGATCCATTCCTTGACGATGCGGCTGATCTGCCAAGGTATGAGGATGATACCTGAAAGTATCATAAACACCGTGATCCATTTCCCGGCTTCGGACAAGGGCGTGATGTCGCCGAAGCCCACGGTTGTCAGCGTCACCACAGTGAAATAGAATGCATCCCCAAAGGTCCGGACATTGGGGTTTAACGGATTTTCAACATAAAAGAACAGGCCGGAAGATATAAAAAATATCATGAGTATGGTCAAAAAAAGCCGGATTAAATTCAACAGCCGGCTGGTGATACTCCCGAAAAAAAACTGAGGATCTGCGGTGAATCGGAGGAACCTGAATATTCTGAACACCCGGATCACCCGGATCACCTTTATAAATCCGAAGTTGGGGGTCAGGCCGAACAGCGGAAGCACAAGCAGAGAGATCGTCGGCACAATGGCGATAAGATCGACGATGCTGTAAATATCAACCAACTGTCTTAGTCTGTCTTTGGCTGCGTAAAGTCTTGCAATATACTCAACGATGAAAAACAGGACGATGACGACCTCTGTATTCCAAAAAAGACGCCGGGTGGCCTCGGACATGGGATAGGTTTCCATCACAAAAATGGTGCAGATCACCAGATTGAGAAGTATGATGAAAACATCGATAAATTTTCCCAGGGGTGTCTTGCAGTCGATCAAGTAGAACTGGAGGGTCTCCCGGAAGGGCCTAGGTACGGCCCTATTTTCTTTATTCGGATATCGGGTGGTCATGGTTAGAAAGTGTCCCCCTTGTCTGTGGATGATCGACGTACTGGAAGTTGTTTCAAAACCTGCCGTTCACAAACAATTACGCATGATATTAAAAAGCTCCCCCTCTGATGACAAGGGTGAAAACATTCGGGCTGGGTTCCTGAAACGATATTTCGAATTTCCTTCTTTTGCCGTATCTTACGTCTATAAATATATTTGTCAAGGATATTAACAGGATATGAAACAAACAAGCATTGTCCGCATTTAACAATCCGAGAGGTCTGCCCCAGGGCGGTTCACCAGGTAAATACCAGTGCCCACCAAAACAAGTGCCAGCAGCATCGCACGGGTAATCGGCTCGTTCAGCAGCAGACCGCCTGCGAGCACGCCGAAAAGCGGCGTTAGAAAGGTGAAGGATGTAAGACGTGAAGGGGGATAGTTCCGGATGAGCCAAAACCAGGCAAGATAGGTGACAAACGCAACCCAAACCGTTTGATACACCAGACTGCCGACGATCAAGGGGGTCAATTGGACGATACCGACCTCACCTTTTGCCAGAGACCCCAGAGGCAGGACTACTGCAGAGACGGAAAGTTGGTAAAGCAGGGTTTTGCTCGGCTTGATCTTGGACAGAGGGCTGGCCTTGATGAGAACCGTCGTTGCTCCCCACAGGATCGCCGCAGCCGCCAACATGCTGTCACCGACAAGCATTCTATTGGTATGATACGTCAGTGACTCGCTGAACGCAACGACGATGCCAACAAAAGCACAGCACAGACCCACTATTTGAATCATCCGCAGGTGTTCCCCCGGAATAAAGAGATGTGCCCCCAGCGCGACAACGAACGGCGACAGATAAAGGAAGATGACGGCCCTGGAGGCATTGGTATATTCGAGGCCACAGTAGATCAGTACAAACTCTCCTGTGAAAAGAAGACCCGCAGCGATTCCCCACCACAAGGTGCCGTCTCTCTCTAACATCGGTTCCCGGCGCACCTTCATCCAGATCCAAATCAGGATCGTAGCGCCCATGGACCGGATGCTGGATTGAAAAATCGGCGAAACGCCGTGGTTGGCAACCTTGATAGCCACCTGTTGCAGCCCCCAGCTCGCACACAGTACAAGCAGAATCCCCATTGCGGTAAAATCCAACATCTGATTCTCGTGTCTCAATTCATCGGTCTCCCGGTACCATCGTTTCGCAATTCTGTAAGGAGTGAAGGTGCGAAACTTGAGTTATTATTTTGAATTCGCTCATTTCAAGTCTGGATCAGGTGCGCGATTGAGATAAAATTTTCATGTATTCCCTTTGCACCGTCTCTTTTCCATATTCTCTCTCCAGACGGCGAACGATAAAATGCCCCCGTGCTGCGTCCTGGAAGTGATCCACGAAGAGGAGATTGATGGTCGCACCGCCGAGTGCGCCGATAACCGGAACTGCCTGGACGGCCATCTTTTCAGAGACTACTGCGCCAAAGCGAGATGAAAGCTGTGTGATAAACCGCGCGATGGGTGGTGCACTTTTCTCGGTTAAACCTTTGGCGGCAATATGTTTTGCAGCATCGCTCACCGCCTTTGCCAGGGCGGCACGCACCGCGAAGTATCCGGTCTCCGCCATATCGTCGGCATCCGATCTCCCGCCCAGAGCGAAGACTTCGAGGCAGGCCAACCTTCCTTCTAGCGTTGCGATGTCCTCCCCCTCACTCCTCGCAATATCGGCAATCGACCGGAGAATTATGGAAGTCGACACGGGAAGTTCGACCGCAAGAGCCGGTAATCCAAAGGCGCCTCCGATGGCACCGCTTACACCGCTTGCAATCTTGTGGGTCAAAGTCGATGCTTGGCCCTGGAACCCCTCACCCATGGTTCTTACGGCAAGAACCAGCAGTTTGTTCAGCGTAGCCTGTACGGCATCCTGAATTTTTCCGGATGCCGCGGCGGGCAGCGAATCCATGACTTTTTCAACGGGCTGACCGATAACGTCGATAATTCTGGAAATGAAACTCGGGTTTTCAAGGAGTTCCACTGCACGTCTGAGATCTTGGCGGTCTTTTCCTTGGATGGACATGAAGCAATTTCTCCGGATAATTATTGAGAAACAACGGGTCTAACAAAACACGTGAAAAAATGGTACCTGTTCACGGGGTGTGCTTCCCCGTGAACACGCACAAAAAATGTATCCTTAAGCACCCCATCACTACTTTGTTTAACTGCTTTCATTTCCAGGAGGCTTTTTCCAAAATTCTTTTCAAACGTCTATGTTTTTGTTTTATTTGTCTTTGATCGTTTGGGGTTGAACCCCGCGTTAAAAATTTAACCAGAGCTCGATGGCCCCTTTTCGAGCATTGGGATATTTCCGACTCAAATTTTTGATTTTGATATTTGTATTTTTCAGGTTGATTAAAGGAGCTATGAACCGGGTCAAATGCTTTTTCAAAAGAAGTGCCCCCGCTTTGTCTTCTCTGTGAAAGTAGCGAACGTCACTATTTTGATAATCTACCCTTTCAATCCCAAGCACTCCGAAACCGCTATTTTTTAGTGAATCAGCCAGGGCTTCCATGAGTTCTTTTTTCTCTTCACTGGAATAATGCAAATATATGATATACATGCCCCGTGGTATTCCATCCTCGGATCCGTTTAATCCGGCTTTTTTTTCATGGGCCGGTGCAGTGGACATGTCATCGGTTTGATTTTCTTCATTCAACAGGTACCCCGCCGATACGAGTCGGATAGCCGTCGACTCTTTTTGTTTCAACTCGGATACCGTTTTACCGGCTTTTTTCGTGCCCCGGACAACCATGCCAATATTTTTATTCGTATCGACAATGGATGGCATATCCGTTGATGTGGATTGGGTTTGGCCGTATTTCTCCGCATCCCGGGCGTGTCTGCCGGATTTTAGCGGATAATACAAAAAGCCGAGAACCATCAACAACATCGCAGCAAATGCGATATATTGAAACTTTCTCCGTGAAAAATTGATTGCGGTTTTTTTTGCGGAACCATGGTTTAGGATCTTAAAATCTTCCTGCCTTTTTTCGTCATCGATTTTTTCGTTCAACAAGGGGAGTTTATCGACGCATTCTTTTATAATTTTTCCATCTATTTCTTTTACGCCTTTATGGTATCCGGCCAACAATGCATGGTCGCAAACCATGTTGACCAAACGAGGACACCCTTTGGCAACCGCGTAGATTTCAGTGATTGCACTTCCGGTAAAAATACTTTTTACACTGTCTGCAACATGGAGACGATGAAAAATATATTCACATATTTCTGCCCCCTTCAAAGGATTAATGTGGTGGCTGAAAGTGATTCTTTGTTTTAAATCCCGATTTTTTTTCTTGGATATAAGATCGACAAATGCATCCTGTCCCACAAAAACCATATTGAGAAGTTTTTTATTCCGCCGTTCTATATTCGACAGTCGCCGTATCTGGTTGAGAAGTTTTTGATCGAGCCGGTGCGCTTCGTCGATGATTAGCAGGACCTTTTTATTTTCCGAGTGGCAATTGTTCAAAAAACGACGGAACGGTGCCAAGGAATCTTTTTTGTCGCCGGATTTTAGTTGGATATTGAATTCATGGGCAACAAAGGCGAGAAAGTCCTGTGGTTCCATACTCGGGTTGGTGATGTTGGCCGTAACGGTATTTTTGTCAAACCGCTCCAACAATGCATTAACGAAAGTGGTTTTCCCCGCTCCGACGTCGCCGGTAATAAGAAGGAAGCCCTCGTTGTATAGGGCAACATATTTCAAAACCGTAAGGATGTCCTTGTGACGCTCGCCAAACCAGATAAATTTGGGATCCATGTTTGTCTGAAAAGGCAGCTTTTTTAAACTGTAGTGTTCAAGGTACATTTTTTCCTGTTTAAACCCCTCTTAATCAGAGATAACGCGCCATTTTCATCATAATCTCATGTTTTTCCATGGACCCGGGCATGGTTTCCGTTAACCGGCCGTTATCAAAAACAAGGAGCTGGGGAACACCGAGAATATTGTATTTTGAAGAGAGCGCCGGACTGGAATCCACGTTTAATTTGCCCACCCTGATTTTCCCCTTTGTATCTTTTGCAAAATCGTCGATAACCGGCATGGCCGCCCTGCACGAGGGACACCAGGGCGCCCATGCAAAGACAAGGGTTGGGAGGGGAGATTTGAGCACGCGACGGTCAAAATCTCTCTCCGAAAGCGTCAGAGGCTGAGGCATGAACAGTTCTTCCGTTTCGAGCACCACCCCACATTTTCCGCATTTGGCACCGGCATCAATTTTTCCCACAGGGATCCTGTTTCGGGCCCCGCATGCCATACACCGAAAAAGAAAAGGTTCGCCGGCTCCGGCCGGATCCATCTCCAGAGGGGTCCCGCACTTGCCGCACTTTGCAGTGCCTTTCATTTTTTCATGGGATATTCTGTTCTTTGCGCCGCATTTTGAGCATCCCACCAGATGTCCTTGATTCGTGTTCATTCTGTTTTCTTTCCACCCATTCATTTACTAGTGCAATTGAAGCAAACGTCGAATGCGGCCCCGGTGAAGCAGGCTTTGCCCCGACAATGGTATTCCCCATAATTAAGTGAAAGTTTTTGTTTGCGATCAATTAAGGTGTTATCTTCCTAAGTATCTCCGTCAACAATGGTTTCCCGGCTTCCACTGAAGTCAGATCAAAGACCCCTGCCACAAATGTCCCCGCCTGTTTCGCAATTATGATTTTGTGATAGGGTTCCTTTGAAACAAAACTGTGGGTCCCGAATCCTTCAAGGGGCAGCCATGTTTTCTCTGACTTTTCTAGAAAAGACCGGTGGCGATCCACGGCCAGAACAGCATCCCTGTATGACGGCAAAAAGGCAACGAATGCTGTTACTTTTTTACCTTCAATTCGATAATCACACACCATTCCCCTGTCCAGAAATGCATGGCCGAGTATCCCGCCCCTTATATAGCGCTCCGAACCGGCAATTCTTGCCTTTTCGGGAAAATAGGAGAGTTCATGGGGTAAGGAATCGTCACCCGGCAAATGGGCTGCAACCATTGAGGCCATATTTTTAACCACGCGCTTTTCTTTTTTGCCGGTGATATAGGCTTGGATTTCAACATAAAATCTATCTTTATGGAAAGCTACGTAGTCGTCGGAGCCAAAAGATCCTGTACCGATGTTCAAAGAAGGTGCCTGGCTGTCCCTTCTGGGCTGAAATACGCCAAAGGCATTCAACTTGTCTCCCATATCGTAAATGTCGACAGTCACCGAGTCCATGCCGCCGGAGTCAGGAGAATAGTTTGCTCCTTTCAGCGCGATAAACCCGTAGGCAATAAAATAGTCTGCTCCGCCGTTGATATATTCATAAAGATTTTCGGGGATATAACGATACGGCTGCCCTTCCGGCTTCCATCCCGGTACCGGCAGCCTGGTGGTAAGAATGCCCTCGACGTAGGGTTCAGCCCCACTGACCATACAGGTCCCCATCAAAATCCACAGAATAACAAGAAGTTTTATGCAATGCCCCACAAGGTTCATCGGCTCGCCTTTAGATAAAAGTCGTATGTGCATAACGCATTCGTTCCGAAATTTTTATCCCGTTAATGCATCTGCAAACCGGGGTGGAACAGCTCATACACGCCAGAGCATTCTCTGCGGTGGACAGTTCCCTGTAAGTATTCCGACCCAGTTCAAAGTCCTTGTACCCCTCCCAGTACATAAGGGAACGGTGAATCGTGTGAATATCAACGGCATTTTTACATAACAAAGTACAGGCACCGCACCTCAAGCAATAGCGGTCTTTGATCCCATCATAATAAACCGCAAGGGTCTTCCGGTGACTCCACCCCATTTTCATTCCGATTACCCCGGAGTTTTCTGCAAGCTGCTGCCTGTTAACCATACCGGGGATAGCACAGTCCACAAATTCGTGGTCCAGAGCCCATCTCAGGGCTGCCTGATGAGGGTTGAGAGATTCATGGGCACTCTGTTCATATCCGCCGGCCTGGGTCTTCATGGCAATAATACCCACATTTTTACTGCGTGCACGCTTCAAAGCATCCATGTGCTCTTTTGAACTCTTATAATTAAGGGTTGCCAGAAACACATCATAGACATCGGTCTTTAATGCCTGATCCACAGTATCCACATAGGTCTTGCCTGCAGAATGGAAGGAGATGCCCACAAAGCGTGCCTTTCCGGTTTTTTTCATTTTTTGACAAAAGCTCACCATTTCATCATGCACCGGCCACTCCGGGTCTTTAATGTTGTGGAGGAAAAGCACATCAACATAATCGGTCTGAAGTCTTCTTAGACTTTTTTCCATTTTGGCTTCCAGGGATTTTTTATCGTTTAAACGTTTTATCCCAAAGCGCTTATGGTAGGGCGGGATTTTAGTGGCGATAAAGACCTTTTCTCTGCCATACTGTTTGAGCACATCCCCGAGCATCTTTTCATTATTACCTCTCTGGTAACTATGGGCCGTATCAAAATAGTTTATTCCCATGTCCAGAGCTTCGAACAAAACAGCGGGCTCTGCAAGCCGCATGACGCCGAAGCTAAGGGCCGACACCTTAAGCCCTGTTCTGCCCAGCGTCCGGTATTCCATGTCCATTTTATCTTTGAAAGCATACTTTTTGTGGGGTTCTCCCAAGGTATGACCAGCGGTGAGAGTATTAACATGCAGGCCGCTCCAAGCACATGCAGCGGTAAGATTTCTTAAGAATCTTCGTCGTGTTAATTTTTTTTTGGTCATTTCACCTCCAACGGATCAAGCCAAATAAAGCTCCCCGCATTTTCACCGACTACCACAAGCGACGAGGTATAAAAAAATCAAAGATCGACCCACATATCGGATTCATTCCCGCAATGGGTGCAGGTCCCGGAACCTTTAACCTGCTGTTTCGGCGCCTTACTCTTTTCCGGCTTACTTGATTTGGTTTCGTCCGTGTGTTCGTGGATATCTTCCAGGGTACAGGTAATGACCATTTCAGATTCATTTCCGCAATTTTTACATGTACATGTCTGTCTTACTGTTTTAACCGTATTACTCATTTTCAACTCCTTTCAATTATCCATAATACCCGATAAAGTTAATATCACTATTACGCCGGAATGACCGAAACGTGAATGTACTAACATTCTCACGCATAAAATAGGTCCGCATGTTTCAAAAGTCGAGGGTGCTGGAAATCCGCATCCTTTTTTCAGATTCTTTCCTGATGATCTTTAAAAAATATCCGATGGTCAAATTATTTTTGCACAGCACGCTGTCTATGGGATCGCCTGGGTCATCGGAATGGTTACTATGTTTTTTTTATTCCAATAAACCCTGCGGTCATCAAGGCTATACCCAAAATATATGCGTACTTTTCATTATCAACAAAATAATACCCGGCAAGAAAGAGGATAACACCTATCAATCCTATAATACAGAATAAATTTCTCATTTTATTTCCAAATCCTTTTCCCGATAAATAAAACAATCTGATTAAATTTATTCATTAAGACGAAAAAAAGTCAATAGGCGTCTATCCCAAGGCCGACATGGCATCCCGTCGCTTCCGTTAAATGAAGATTGACTTTGAAACACGTTCATGGTTTTAAATCGGATCGGAAAGTAAAAAAATCGACGTGTGTTCCCGATAAAAATGGTTCTGAATGATGAATAACGAAATTTATGACGTAGTTATTATCGGCGGCGGCATCATGGGCTGCGCCACCGGGTATTTTTTAAAGCAGGCGGATGACCAACTCGATGTGGCCGTCGTGGAGATGGATCCGACCTACTCCAGGGCTTCCACCACCCTGTCCATGGCAAATACACGCATCCAGTTCAGCCTCAAGGAGAACATCCAGATCTCGCAGTTTACCTTTGAAGTGCTGGAACGATTCGAAAAAGAGATGGCCGTAGAGGATAACCGGCCGAACATCGCCTTTCGCCCCGAGGGCAACCTCTTTTTAGTGGATGATTCAGGTAAAGATTTCGCCGAAACGTCACTGGCGTTGCAGAAAAGCATGGGCTGCCAGGTGGAATGGTGGACGCCTGAAAAAATCCAAGAACGATACCCCCTTTATGCGCCGGATGGCTTGGCGGGGGGAACGTTTGGCCCTCTGGACGGCCATTTCGACGCATATTCATTTCTCATGGGATATAGGGCCAAAGCCCGATCCCTGGGAGCAACATTTATCAAGGACGAGGTGACCGAAATTCTCACCACCGGCACCAGGGTTGCCGGTGTGAGATTGGCTTCGGGCGGGTCACTGTCTGCCGGTTTTGTGGTGAATTGTGCCGGCGCATGGGCGGCCAAGATCGCCGGAACTGCGGGCATAAATCTTCCTGTGGATCCGGTTAAACGACAGGTTTTTGTGCTCGATACGGCGGTCAAACCGAAAAAACCGCTGCCGCTGACCATTCTACCGTCAGGGCTCTACTTTCGGACAGAGACCGGTGGTCGGATACTCCTGGGAAAATCCATGCCCGAAGACCCTGTCGGTTTTGATTTTTCATGGGACGACAAACGGTTTATGGAAATTCTCTGGCCGGAGCTGGCCGAGTTCGTCCCCGCCTTTGATACCCTCAAGCTGCTTCGGGGCTGGGCCGGGCTGTATGCCGTCAACACCCTCGACGGCAATGCCATTCTTGGTGAGTGGCCGGAACTCAAAGGCTTCTTCCTGGTCAACGGCTTCTCCGGTCATGGGCTTCAGCAAGCCCCGGCCGCAGGCCGTTATGTGTCCGAACGGATTCTTAATCTTGTTCCAACCCTCGATCTTTCGAACTTCCGGCCGGAGCGGATACTCGAGAAAAAACCGCTGAGTGAGAATGGGCTGGTATAGTGGAATAGTTTTTTCTGAACTCTTTGCTGTCGGTCCATCATGATGATAAACCTCCGATATGGAACGCCCAATCCCTTTTTTCTTTATAATCCGGATGTACAAGCATATGTGGGCAGCTTCATCTCACAATGATCTCTTTTCCATTTTCATCCAAATAGGAAGAGTAATGGATACCGTTTTTTTGCCGGATCATACCTCTCACGTATTTTCCGTTATCATCAAAGATCATGACTCCGGTATTCCCTCTGTTGAAACCCAAACCGACCCGTTCCACTTCATTTTCATCCATGACGACAAAGCCGTATCCTTTCTCGTCTCCCCCAATGGCCAGAATCTTCTTACCGTTTTCATCGACCATCGCGACGCTTGGCAGATCCTTATCCATCCCCAAACCGATTCGAGGTCTTTCATCTGCCAGGCAACCACCCACGCAACGACACACTGCAGCGTGTAGGCCAACGCGAGCAGAAACGCTATACACACCACCGCCAGGTTGCCGACGATACCGGCCAGCAGGAAATACCCTTGGGGTGCATATAGTTGATATTCCGGGGATAAAATTTTGAGCATCACCCAGAGATCGGGGAAAAAGACCGTTTCTGGATGGGCACTTGTTAGATTATAAAAACATTCAGTTGTTCCAGAATGCCTGCCGCCTGCAGCGGCGGATTGCTTGAACAGCCGATTTGGCAGGTACGAATTTACAGCACGGGCCCGAGCATGGCAATGGCGTTATTCCAGAGCCGGCGTCGCCAGATCCAGCGCTCTACCATTTCGCCGGTGATCGGTTTGGATTTGGCGATGTAGCTTTCCTGCCGTTGACGCATTTCGGCAGTCAGCGACCGGTTGTAGAACAAGATGTTATTTTCGTAATTGAGTTCGAAGCTGCGACGGTCCATGTTAGCGGAACCGATCAGTGTGACTTCCCCGTCAAAGGTCAGGGACTTGGTATGCAATAGCCCCCCCTCGTATTCAAAGATTCGGACTCCGGCAGCGAGGAGATCGCCGTAATAACTTCGACTGGCCGCACCGACGATCCATGAGTCGTTTCTGGCCGGAAAAATGATGGTCGTATCGACCCCGCGGCGGGCGCTTGCGCACAGCCCGGCCTGCATGGACTCGTCGGGAACGTAGTACGGGGTCGAGATGACCAGTTCGCGACGGGCGGTGTACATCAGCGACTCGAACATCTCAGGCATAGCGGAGTAACGAACTGTCGGTCCGGTCCCGATCACCTGTGCCGGTAGCCCGGGCTCAACCGGCGGGATGGGTTGCCCTAGCAGATCGCTAATATTTTCCCCCGTTTCAGCCTCCCAGTCGCTGGCGAACAGGAATTGGTTCTGGCGGGCGATCGGCCCCTCGAAGCGCATCATGGCATCCACCCACGGTGCATACTTGGCCTTGACAAGAAACTCCGGGTCGGCGCAATTCTGGCTTCCGCAATAAGTGATGTGATTGTCTATGACGACGATTTTGCGGTGATTGCGCAGGTCGATACGACCCTTCAGGGACCGCAGCAGCGGATTGCCGATGGGCAAGGCGCTGGCAAGGTGTACGCCCGCTTGGCGCATGGCCTTCCAGTGTTCCGAGTCGATCATGATGCGGGAGCCCAGACCGTCCGCCATGGCCCGGCAGGTGACGCCGCGTGCAGCAGCCCGCTTCAGTGCCTCCACCACCTTGCAACCGTTGTTGTCCGGCAGCCAAATGTAGAACAGCAGGTGGACGTGGTCTTTCGCGGCATCGATATCAGCCCTTATGGAGGCGATGGTTGCGTTCGAATCCGCCATCAAATGCCCCCGGTTACCGCCGACAGGGTCGAAACCGTTGACCGTTTTTCCGGCTTGGAACAGATGCACGTAACGATGCGGCACATTGACCTGCAAGTTCGTCCCGTCCGCTCCTGGAGCGTCGGTCACATCCGGCAGCCGCGAGAGGACTTCATGCATCCGCTCCACGCGGCGTCGACCGATGTTCGTTTCACCCAACAGGATGTAAGCCAGGATGCCCAGCACCGGTAAGCTGATGATAACCACTATCCAGGCGATCCGTGAAGCCGGATCCCGATGAGGCCGCAACAGCACCCTCACGATGAACGCGATCTGGATGAGAATATGCAGGGTCATGAAGATGGTCCCTATAAATATACCTTGATTCATAAGTCACCATCCTCGTTACTTTCCATCTGTGTCATATCTCGGAGAATCCATCCCGGCCCCTCTGGGGTCGGATATTTGTTTTGCGCCATGTTTCACCTCCCTTTTTTCTGGGCGGTTCACGAAAAAACTTCATATTTTCACTCTTTTTATGTTAGCTGTTCGTTGCATCACGGCACTATGGCGTCTGACTCAACTGGCAGTGGGGGTCGATCAAGAGCGAGTCGTCCTTGCCGGCCTCCAGGATCCCGGCGTTGTTCGCCAGTACGTCCACCTCGTTGTCGAAAGCCGCACGTCGATCCGCTTTGTTATAGCTTTATTCTCGTTGCTGGTACTTGTCGGTCATGCCACACTATAAGGGGCGGTACAATGTAATTATTAAAAATAGCACCTCAAAATGGGATCTGACCCCGATTAATCGGTGATTTTTTGCATAGGCGCGTTGCCGTCAGCAGCAGGATAACGGTAACAATCACCTCAATCCATATAAACTCGGTTGCCAGAGCGGCATCCTGTAGCAACCAGGCCAGAGTGCAAAACAACGCCGCAGTGCCGATCAACATAGAGGCGCGGTAAAACCATCGGCGCTGCAGGGTAATCACTCCCAGTATTATCATGATGCTGCAAGCAGGTTAGCCGTTTAAGATTTTCGATAGTGACAAATTGCCTATCGTAGTGTTGAATATCGAAATGCTATGGAAATTCGTAATTTATAGTCGTAAGCTTTAATACTTTATAACTTTCCAATACCACATTAGGCTATGGTGAATACTGTTTTTGTTGTGCATAATATCAATCCACCGGATGAGCGGTCAAAAACACCGCCTGTGAAAGGGCATCAAAAAATTGCTGGTAGGGCTCCGGGTTTTCCACCGCTGTAATATTGTATTGGGCGTTCGCCCGAACCAGAAGTTGTGAGTCGCCCCGGGGCCGGACCGATACCGTCATGCGAAGGGTGTATTGATCCAATTTAGTGCCGCTGACCGCGCCGAGGACATGGTCGGCCTTGTCGACGATAAATCCAAGGTCCTGAAGGGTGGCAATCACTGTGCGCAGCATTTTATCTTTGTCCGTTCCATCGAATGCACGGGTCTGGATTGCCCGGAGTTTGACCTGGGACTCCTTGGTCGCCAGTATCTGATGGTAAGAAGGTGCACAGGAAGCTAAGAAAATCAGCACAAATAGAAGTCCCGCCATGAACCGTTGTTTTCTTTTCATATCTCGTGAGCCTCCAGAAATAGTGATTGGGCAAGTTTATCAAAAAACGTTTGATAGACCTTTGCCTCGTGAATGCCTTCCCGCCGGGTTATCTGCCCCTGGGAGTTGCTCACAATCCGCTGAAAGGTGATCCTTACCGCAGTCCGGCATTTGGATGGGTCTGTTTTATCGATTTGAATCGGTCGAGTGACCAGCGATGCCCGAATCAACTGCTCCTTATCAATGGGCGGCATCACGCCCGTCAGCAAAACAACAACCACGGCACCGACAACCTGGCTTGGACTTGTGGCGTCACGTTGTTTGGAACAGACGATTACACCCAATTCAGTCTCGCTTTCGTTGATGTTAAATCCCAGATCCTGCAATACGGCAGCAGAAGCGGACAACAGCGTTTTTTCGTCGGTGTGGAAACGTCGCGTTTGAAGTTGCCGATTTTTCAGGCTCTCTTTGGACAACTGAAGTGCCTGCTCGGGAATTGTTTGCGCACAACCGGTAAAAAGAAACCAAAAAACGCAAACACCGATAAACAAACATGAGAATCTATTATTCTTCACAGGGTTCACCATGGCTAAAAGCTCGATTGCCGATAGGCAAAATCCCGGACCGTGGATTGTTCGTCAAATTTTATTATGACGGTCAATGTCCGCTGTGATATGGAAGACGCCCCGGAATCCTTGGAAAAGCCTGACCCGATGCCGCCGCCCAGAGCCCCGCTCCCACCTGCATTGCCCCCAAGAATCAGAGCGGAGATACCGCCCGAACTCGCGGAATACGCACGATCGGTGGCGATCTTGTCATAGATCCAGACCTCACGCCGCTTTTCATCCGTGGTCACCATATTGGGTGAACCCAACACCTCCACCACTTCCGCGCTGCTCATGCCCACACGAATCTCTCGCTGAACATTGCCGACGGAAATGCGATCTGCATCGGCATTGGTGACGTCTTGCCGGTGTTGGGTGGCCGGAATGCAGCCCGCGAAAAAAATTGGAATCAAAACCAGCAGCAAATATAAACAAATTGTTCTCATAATATCCTCCGATTCTGTGTTCAGGTTTTTTCCTAAGATATCAATCGCGTCGCACATGGGTTTTTTACACCAAAACAGCGAGAGATATCTGCGCCCCAACAGCCGTTTTTCTTGACTTCGATAGACGTCCACCGGCCCTTGTTTCTGCTCCTAAGCATCCGGTCATGTAAGCGTCGAGCCTGCAGACAGAAAGCTTCCAGCTTTGTGTCGATAACCTGGGGAAACGGCGATCCGTCGCTTTCAATGGCCAGAAAAGGCAGGTCGTCCACATGGGTCAGGGTTGAACGGAGCCGGTGGTTATTCGGATCTGTTGCAAGCTTTCCGTCACGGTTCATGGCCTCGTTCAGGATAGCTTCTGCCAGACGGTTGGGCATACACCCAAAAGGACCGATGGCAATGACGCCGCAGGTGTGGGACACGATCTCGGTCAAAGAACTTCCCACCGTAAGAATGGCTTCGCCGGTCAGATTAGGAGAGACATAGGGAGAGGCGTTGTTCACAATGGATGGAATATTCATCGGAACTGAATCCACCAATTCGGTGCCGGCCAGTATCGACTGGATACGTTTCTGGTGTCGGGCCATATAGTTCTTCTTGAGTTTGAACGTCAGCCTCTCCATCTTGGACATGGTAGAATCTACGAGCCTTTTATCCACCAAATAGTCGGAATAGAGTATCCACTCGGCAACCGGCGAACATCGAATGGCAAACCCTTTTTCCGCGAGTCGTTCCGTCAAATACTGACGGGACAGGGCATCTCTCCTGACAAATATCTCTCCAACCAGCGAGATGGTGGGTACCGCCTCGGAGGGACGCTTCATGGGAATACCGCGGATTTGTCGGGCCGTCTTTTCAAGTTGTGCTTCAAGCCGGGGGAAATCCCCTATTTTGAGTTCGTCGATGATGGAGTTCCACGCATCCTCGAATATTTTGCCCCCTGCCTCAGTATCCACGGCATTGGCCAGGATCATGGATCGGATGTCTTCCATGAGATCGGACACAACAATGCTCCACCATAGTTTCAACTGGAATTTGTTCCCCATGCCCGCATATGCGTTTTCCGATGCCAGGGAAAAAATTGCCACGTTGGGGATCTCTTTTTTTTGAATCAGATCTTCCATAAAAATCCGGTACTGCCCGAACCGGCACGGACCCGAACTGGTGGGCATGAAATAGATCAGCACTGCATCCCCTTGTGTTTGTTTTCCAAGATAATTTAGCAGCGTTCCCGTGGTGAGTATCAACGGCAGGCATTCTTTGCACAAGGTGTTTGCCCGGCCCAGTTTCAGCACACCTTCGTCGGACGGAGGATGAGCGATTGCGTTGATGCCTGATCCCCGAAACACCGCTGCCAGGGATTCTGTGGCAAGCTTCCCCATGGACGGGATCAGAAGTTTCACCCGTGAATCGGTCATGGGAAGCACCTCTCCCGAGGAGGTGATCACCTTTGGAATCCCGTTGTCAAAGGTGGTCCGGGCGGGAATAAACGTCCCTTTTGTTTTGGAAACCCTTTTCCCGGCAAACAGTTTCCGATACGCGGAAACAATGTCCAGAAACGCTTCGATCCGGGTTTCCAAACCCGCATCGGCGGTGTGATTGTCCAGTTCTAACGTCAAAGAGGGCTTACGCCCCATGATATCCCTGAAGTATCCGAGAATAAACGAATCCGGACCGCAGGAAAAGTTGGTGATAAACGTGCCGAACAACTGAGGATGCTGTTCGACGAACCTGGCCGCCTGGAGAATACGCTGGCCCAGACCCCAGTACATATGACGTTTGGTTTTCTTATTATCCAACATGAAAAAATCAAAGGGGATGACCCGAACACCCCTTGATGCAAGCTTGTGAGGAATGCCCATGTGTGCTTCTTCAACAAACCCGTTGTACGAACGGCCGAATATCACCACAGCAATCTGGTCCGGGTCGGCTTTAAGTTCTTCTAAGGTCTTTTTCCCCAATCGCCTGCATTTTGGCTGTGCAGGCTGCCTGCTGATTCAGTGCGGTTTCAAATGCAGCCAAAGCTGTTTTGCGTTTCAGACCCATTTGAACGGCGGTTTCCACCAGGGGCTCCCGGGCCGACGCCAGCCCGTGGGTCAAATCGAGAAGCGGGGTCAATACACGGGTCCCTTGTGCTTTGAGTTCACGGAGTTTCTCGCGGAATGTGGCCTGGAGATAGAACGTCTCTCCCTGGACAAACGGACAAACCTGGGAACTGGAGTTCCCGTCCAAAACAGGCACTGCCTTGAAATGGGGCAAAAAAATGTACTCCGGAGGGTTTTTCATTTCAAGGAGGGAATGAAAATAACCGTGGGCCAGTTCCCCTGGATAGCAAAACGCGGCGTTTCTCTGGTCGATTCCTTCCTGGGTATAGGATTCCGGCACAACCGGGTCCAACCCCAGTTCCGTAAAGAATGTTGAATACAGCGGATAATAGGTGTTCACCAAAAAACTCCGGTTGATGCCGATCCGCTTTACAGGGTTTTTCTTTCTTCCATTGGATAATTTTCGAACAGGACCGGAGCCGGGTATAAGCCGGGCACCGTACTTTTCAAAGACAAGCTTTTTTCGAACCCGGACCAAATCCAGCTTACGAACGTCGTATCGTATGTTCTGCCGCAAATTGTAGTACCGGTTGCAGGCACCGCCAAAGGGGTATTGGGTGCCATCGAGTGTTATCATGGCAATTTCACACCGGCGGTCGCACTTTTCCGATCCGCCTTTGCATACAAACGGTTTCCCGTATTTTGCCTCCCGGCCGGCCAGCACTGACAGGTCAAAGGGTTTTTTCTCCAACAATCCCTTTTCGATTCTCTCTTTAACCTCCAGGGCCACGCCATAGGCACCCATTAGGCCGGGTTCCGGGGGAACGATGATCGGCTTGCCCACAAGGGCCGCCATGGCAAGGGGAACCGCCCGATTGTAGCAGACACCCCCCTGCATGAAAACTTTGTTCCCCACCGGCCGGTTGCCTTTGACCCGGTTCGAGTAATTCATGCAGATGGAATATACCAGGCCGGCAACGATATCTTCGTGTTCAACCCCTTCGTGAATGGCGTTCTTTATGTCGGAAGCGATGAATGCGGCACACTGGTCATTGAAATTCGGCGGATGTTTACCCTTAAGAGCAATATCTGCAATCTCCTCCATTGCCACACCCAGGGTTTCATGGGCCGATTCTTCCAGAAACGATCCGGTGCCCGCCGAACACGCTTCGTTCATGGCATAGTCCGAAGCCACCGTGTTGGTAATGTGTGTGTATTTGGCGTCCTGTCCCCCGATTTCAAAGATCGTATCCACCTGGGGGTCGAAAAACACGGCCGCCGCCGCATGGGCGATGATTTCGTTGATAACGCTGTCCGTGAGTGCATGAAGACCGGCGATCTGACGGCCGGAGCCGCACACCCCCAAGCCCTCTATAGATATTTCCAAAGGGTTGACCTTTTTATTGACATGGTCAAGGAGGGCACGGTAACACTGTCGGGAAGCCCCCACAGGATCCCCGCTGGTAAGCAGATAAACGCTCGCCAGCATTGCGTTGTCTCCGGTTCGCACCAGCACCGCCTTGGTGGTGGTTGAACCCACGTCAAGGCCCAGAATACAGGTGTCGCCGGCACGGATCTCTCCCTTTTCCATGGTTTTGAACGTCACCATGTCTTTAAAATCCTTAAGCGCAGGGAGTCTGTCAAACGAAGCTGCTTTGCTCCGCAGCAAATCGGACATTCCGGAAAATTCGGCGACATCGTTCTCCAGCCCCCAGAGTGCGGCACCCAGTGCTTCAAAATAGGGCGCTTCTGGCGGAACGATCAGCCCGGGAATCTCTTTGCGCAAACATTCCACCATCATCCGGTTCCGGGCCGCTCCGCCGGTGAGCATAATGTTCTTTCTTTCAACCTTTTTTAAAAGCTCCAGAATCTTGCCGGCCATCATCTTGCAAAGCCCGGCAGTGACCTTTGATTTGGGAATCCCTTTATTGGTGGCATGGGTACAGTCGGATTTGCAAAAAACAGAGCAGCGACCGGAAACATGATGGGGCGCTGTGGTCGCGGCCCATTGGGCGGCCTCTTCCAAAGACACATCCATTCTCCGGAGCTGCTGAAGGAAGAATTCCCCGGTTCCGGAGGCACACTTGTTCCCCGTCAATACGTTGGAGATCTGCCCCAATCGGTTGAGGACATACACCATAAAGGTTTCACCACCGGCAGAAACAACTGCCGGACACGAAACATCCGGGGGTTTTACAAATCGATAGGCATATTCCATTGCTTCGGGTTCGGGAATGGAGGTGAGATTGACAAACCCGCGGAACTTCCGGCCGGTGGCAACAATCCGGTCAAATGCCTTCAGGTCGAAACCGTTGAGGGCGGACAGCAGAGTCCGCTTGGGGTCACCTTCGTGAGGGTGCCGTGAATACTTTACGATCCGGGGGGATTTTCCAACCTTTGTCGGGTTCCCCTTACCCTCTGCCGGGTCGTGGTCGAGATGAACCAGGGAAACAGTGGACGCGCCGAGACACAGGCCCAGTACGTTGATCTTTCCCGGACCCGCTGTTTTTCGGAACAATCCCGCCGTTTGTCCCCGGTGTTTGAAAACTGTAACGATCATTCTTCGGATTCATCGGTTTTCTCCTCATAATTTCTCATCAAAAACTCGTGATTTTCCTTTTCTTAATTTCAAGCGATATTCATATTGTAGAAATGTTCATATTGTCCGGATGCTGTTTCAGAATCTTCGGTGAAGACAATTTTGAGTCTTTTGCCAAAATATCATCGTCCGGACGATTTTGTTCGCCCCCTTCATAAAGAAGCGCTTCGCCGTTTTCTTACTTTATAGAGCAAATCGCGTTCCAAATGTGATGCAGCCCTTCAAACACCGGCATCATCGACCTTTTTTATGAATGGAAAATCGACGGCATGCACTGAATATACTGTTGTGTTATCAATACGATACTGCGGTAATGGGAGAAGAGGGCTCCGATGTCGGGAAATATTAAACTATTTTTCAAAGGGTGCTGATATTGGAGGGACACGGGAGTTTCGGGATAGGGTGCAACAAATTTTGACACGATTTTTGATTTTCTAACAGGATGCTGTAAAATCAGCGGGTTGAAGGATAGCAAGAATTGTTTACGGAGCAAAAATATTTGCACCGTTCCAACCAACGGGAGATTTTGAAACCTTTCGGGCTTGCCGAGGTTACTGTCTGAGGAGTTTCAAACGCCGGTTCAATGCCTGACGCGTGATCCCCAAACTCAGGGCAGCAATGGACTGGTTGCCCTTTGCCCGTTTCATTGCTTCATCAATGAGGCGCTGTTCAGCCTGTTTGAGGGTCGGTAACTGCTCAGAAAAGGATATTAGGACCTTTTTCTCCTGGAGCATTTTTTTTGAGGGTGTTTCAAATCCGGGATGCTTCCGACAGATATGTGATTTGAATCGATCCATGGAAATCTTGCCGGATTTATGACTGCTCACAGCATTGAAAACCATGGATTCCAATTCTCTGATGTTTCCGGGAAAATGATAGGTGGACAGCAGGATCGACAGTTCATCGGGGGGCGTCGGCTTTTTCTTCCCCAGTATTTCAGACGCTTTTCCCAAAAAATGCTCCATCAGAATGGGAACATCCTCCAAACGCTCACGAAGGGCTGGAATATGGATGTGATGATCACAAAGTCTGAAGTAAAGATCTTTGCGAAATTTGCCCGACGACTTGAGCCCGTCAAGGTCCTGATTCGTGGCAACGATGATTCGAGCACTGGAACCTTTGGCGACATCGGATCCAAGGGGAAAAAAATCGCCGTCCTGTAAAAGCCGTAAAAGTTTTACCTGTGACAAAGAACTCAGATCACCGATTTCATCCAGAAAAAGTGTTCCTTCGGACGCCTGTTCGATCAGGCCGCTACGGACCTGATCCGCACCGGTAAAAGCACCTTTTTTATGCCCAAAAAGGGTGTCTGCAAAAACATTGTCATCCAAACCGGCCACATTTACCGGAACAAATTTGCCTTTGCGATGGCTCAGCGCATGCACAGCCTTGGCAACCAATTCTTTGCCGACACCGGTTTCCCCGGTAATCAGAACCGGCCGGGGGCTGCTGGAAATTGCCTCGACGTATTGAAAAATAGACCGCATTCCTGCACTGTTTGTCACAATTTCCGAAAAAGCCTGGGGATGCTCCAGCTTGTCGGATAGGACGTGGGCCTTCAACAATCGGTTCTCCCTTTGCAATTCACGAAGTTCCACGGCCCGTTTCACGACGCCGATAAGGCGACTCTTTTCAACAGGCTTCACCATATAGTCAAATGCACCGTGTTTCATGCACGTGACGGCGGTGTCCACATCGTTGGCCCCTGTAATAACAATCACCGGAATTTCAGGAAAGTCTGCGGTTATCAGCGGAAGCAGCGTTTCACCGGACACATGGGGCATTCTCAAATCAAGAAGCATGACTTCAATCTCCTGATCGGAAAGCATCGGCATTACATCACGGCTGTCCTGACAGCGAATAAAATGGTTCATACTTACTGAACGGAGGGCAATTTCAAAACTGTATAGAGCCTGCGATTCATCATCAACCAACATGACCGGAAAACCGGGATACATGGAAGCCGCCATTCTTCTGCCCCTTTCAACGTATTTTTTCATAGCATTACAGCATGTTGAAACACGTTCATTTCAGTAAAAGTTGTAGTTCCCTATAGCACCGAAAATCAGGATTTCCCCTGCGCTCCAACAAGCTTTCAGGGTTTCACTTTTCTTTAACAGGCAAGAGAACTTCGGCAGTGGTTCCCTCCCCTACTTCCGAGATAAAAGTCAATCTGCCGCCGTGGGTTTCCACAATTCTTGAAGAAATGGACAAGCCCAATCCAACTCCCCCCGAATCATGCTTGGTTGAAAAAAAGGGGTCGATAATTTGCGGCAAACTCTCGGGGGAAATCCCCACTCCTTGATCTTGTATTTTGATCCGAACACCATTGTTCGTTTCATCCCAAGACGTCGAGACAAAAATACCTTTTTCAGAATCCGGAAGTGCCTGACAAGCGTTCTGAATCAAATTGACAAAGACCTGCTCAAGCCTTTGAACATGGCCTGTCAGCACGGGTAAATCCCTGCCGTATTCTACTGAAAAATGATGTGTGGACTTCTTTATCATATTGGAAATAAGGGAGATGGCAGACCGTAAAACATCATTAATGTTCACCGGTTGTGTCATCTCGGAAATATCTTTCCGTACAAAATTCTTCAAGTCTTCAACGATCTGTTTGATACGTTCGGACCCATCCAGTATTCCGGAGAACAACACCGGAATCTTTTCACGCATCTCGCTGTAATTCATTCCTCCGAGGATAAAATCGCCATTCTCCCGGTAGTATTCATCAAGGATCGGTATGGCACTTTCCCAGGCCTCTAATAGTGTGGGCGTATTGAGCCGAATAAAACTGTTGGGATTGTTCACTTCATGGGCCACACCGGAAACAAGTGTCCCCAAAGCAACCATTTTACTGGCCTGGAAAAGCTGTTCCTGATGTAACCTGACCTCCTCTTCAGCCTGCTTCCGGTAGGTAATATCGTGTGTAATTCCCCGAAACCCGGTGGGCCGGCCTTCTGCGTCTTTTATCAAAGATACGGAAAGTTCCACATATCGTTTACTTCCGTCTTTCGTGATAGCCTCCCAATCGTATGTCTTGGAGGGTTCCCCTGTTTGGTAAACCTTGTTAAAGGTTTCATAGACCCTCATGCCGGTCTCCTCGGTCATGAACTGCCGGTTGTTCATCCCCGACAATTCATCTCCGGAATACCCGAGCATTGTGCACAGAGGTTTATTGAAGAACGTAAGGTTTCCTTCCAGGTCGACCTCATAATATATATCGGCCATGCCATGAAGAATCGCTCTATACTTTTCCTCGCTTACCCGTAAATCAGCTTCGGCCTGCACACGATCGATAATTTCTCCTCGGTATGCCTGATAAGTATCCTTCAGTTCCTTGTACTGTCTTTCTGCAATTTCAAAGCCATGGATCAATCTAAAGGAAAGAAGAAGCGCCTGGGAAAAAATAAAGATAAACACGCCAAACGGTGCAAAATATCCGGTCTGTATAATTTTTTCGACATACAGCATGTCGTTTATAGCTGACAACGCTAAAACGATAAATCCCAGTAGAAAGACAAACGCACCCGTTCTCTTTCGAATGGAAGCAATGATGAGCACATAGAGTCCATACATAATGGTGATGATGGTGATGATCTGGAATGCCTGAAGCGTATATGAAAAAATCCTTGCGGGGGTAAAAATTACGCTGCACGAAAAAGCAATCCCGACCGGTACGATCAGGTTCAAAATCCGCTTTGGAATTTCCTGGGGGAACAGGGATTGTGCAAACAGCACCAATAAAGGAACTGACAGATAAAAAGAAAGATACTCCGTCTTGATCACGATTTCCCAGGGAATATTCGGGAAAAAATAAACGATATATCTTTCTCCGGTGGTGAGCAGCCTCAACATGATCAGAAAACAGAAGACACCAAAATACAGGAACGACCGATCCGTTTTTCTCAACGCAAAAAGGCAAAGATGATACAACGCCATAATGAAAATACTGCCGAATAGAATCAGATCAAAGCAAAGCCGCTCTTCCCTGATTTTTTGAATTTCTTTTTCTTCCCCTAAACGGATAATTTCCCAGGGTCCGCCCCGTCTGTGATGAAAATTGGATACCTGGAAAATGACATCCATCTGATTTGTTTCAGGTTTAAATTCAACGACCTGTGGTAAATATCGCGGGTGGGTGGTTTCCCGATCATTTCCTGCGATCCCCACCGAACTTATTTTTTGATCGTTTAAAAAAAGGGTGTATGCCGTACCCATACTTAAAAATTTGAGGGCAAGGGGTTCTTTTTGTGCATTCAGAAGGATTTTCAAACGGTAGGTGGCATATCCATCTCCGGGAAGAGTCTTCCCGTTGACTTCATAACTGTTCCAATACCCGGGCACCCTGATGAATCCGGTTTTTTGAGGCAGGATCGGTTTGGAAAAATCCGATGGGTTTAAGTGTTGCTTCCAGTAGAATGCATATTCACCGGAGAGGTCGATGAGCCCGTCCCATCTAAAATCCCAATCGGTGAGATCGAGAACACCTTTAATGGCTTTTGGGGGGATCCTTTTTTGGATGTGGTAATTGCAGCCCCCAAAAAAAAACAAGAAAAGAATCGTCAACGCCAAAAAAGATTTGAGTACACTCGATCTCATAAGAAGCGCTCTGATTTAAGTGTCTTAAGCTCGAAGTGTCTAAGGGTACCGTCGCCAAAGGCGGTGGTTAAATTGATGTCTTGGAAAATTGCCAATTGAATGCAAACATGGCAAATTTCGTCGGATTTGAACAAGCGAAGTGATGTTATTATCTATATCATTGAACGGTGCGCCTGTAAATCGTATTTTTTTTATGTGTCCCTGCTTTTTTGGACCGGATTGCCCAGGTTACGGCAATTGCCGAGTTCACGACCAGGATGCGGCATCTTCTGCTGGGCATATCGAACCACAGGGGATTTTACTTTGGGCGTAAAATCGTCTGCTTGATTTTTTTAAAAGCTGATTTATATTTAACCCTGACCGAGGGAAGATCGAATGCATTTTATCTTTGGTTCAAAGGCACCCAACCACCGGATAAGACTCCAGGTTACGGCAATGGTATGGATCCGGATAGCGGCAGGCGTTTTTGGACCGCCTGCCCGGATAATACAGAATCCTTCAATGGCCTCAAAATTTTTATCTTGATGAACGCTTAAAAACCATTTAAAGACATGCCGATAAAAACAAACCGCCGATAAAAAGGAAAAACCATGATCCATGTTGAAAATCTGACCAAATATTACAACGAGTTCTGCGCTGTGGATCAAATCAGTGTCGACATCCATAAAGGTGAAGTCCTCGGCCTGCTGGGCCCAAACGGCGCAGGCAAAACAACCACTTTGCGGATGCTCACCGGCTATTTTATGCCCACATCCGGAACCATTCGCGTCAAGGACTATCTCCTTGACGAAAATTTGCTGGAAATCAAAAAACTCATGGGATATCTCCCCGAGTCCGCCCCCCTGTATCACAACATGCTGGTCTTTGATTATCTCGACTACGTTGCAAAAATCCGAGGCTTGGACAAAGGCCAAAGGGCTTTAAGGATTCGGCAGCTTGTGGATTTGTGCGGACTGGACAAAATTATGCACCGGAGTATCAATGAGCTCTCCAAAGGATTGAAGCAGCGTGTCGGGCTGGCCCACGCCATGATGAACGACCCCGAAATCCTGATTCTGGACGAGCCCACATCAGGCCTCGATCCCAATCAAATCGTCGAGATCCGGGAGATTATCCGACAGATCGGTGAGGAGAAAACCGTCATTCTCTCCACCCACATCCTCAGCGAAGTCGAAGCCACCTGTGACCGGGTGGTGATCATCAACAACGGGAAGATCGTTGCGGACGACCGTATGGAAACCCTCAAGCAAACCGCAGGTCAAAAACATTTTATCCATTTAGAACTACTCAACGCAGATTTTCAAGAAGTATGCCATGGACTCAACGGCATCAAAGGCGTTGTAAACACAGAACAAATTGATGAAACTCCCGGCGGCTCCTTAAAGGTCCGCCTTGCCTGCGAATCCGCCGGGGACCTGAGAGAAGCCATTTACCAAACCATAAAACAGACATCCTGGGTTCTTATCGGGTTTCATCGGGAGACCAAAACCCTTGAGAACATATTCCGAGAACTCACCAAGGAGGACTGATATGCAGCAGGCTATCCGCATCTGCAACAAGGAATTAAAAGACTATTTTATATCCCCCATCGCCTATATCGTAATATCTATTTTCCTGCTGGCGACCGGGTGGTTCTTTTTTACGACATTTTTCTATTATAACCAGGCAGACATGAGAAACTTTTTTGGTCTGCTCCCCATGACTTTCGCCTTCCTGATCCCGGCGGTCACCATGCGATTGTTTTCTGAAGAAATGAATGTGGGATCCTATGAACTGCTTCTCACACTGCCGGTAACATTTAAGGATATCCTTCTGGGCAAATTCCTGGCCGGCGTGTTATTCGTCGCCGCAGCTCTGGTGCCCACCTTTGCCTATCCAATCTGCATCGCATTTATGGGGCAGTTGGACTGGGGGGCCGTGGCTGGCGGTTATCTGGGCGCACTGTTGCTGGGTGCCGCCTTTGTCGCTGTGGGTCTTTTTTCCTCATCCCTGACACGCAACCAGATCATCGCGTTTATTGTGGCCATGGCCATCTGTTTTTCCCTGACGCTGATCGACAAAATGCTCTTTTTCTTCCCCGGCTCTCTTCTGGGGATTATCGGGTATCTTGGTGCTGATTCTCATTTCCAAAACATTGCCAAGGGGGTTGTCGATTCACGGGACATTCTCTATTTTTTAAGTGTTATTTTCATCGGCCTTTACGGAACACATCTGGTTATGCAGGAAAAAAGTTGAGGAGCACAAAATGAGCATGCAGAACCCCTATGCAAAATATATAAAGCTGTCAATCTATCTGGTCATTATCGTCCTCATCAATGTGGCGGGCATGACCCTCTTTTTCAGGATGGATCTTACCGCAAACAGAACCTATTCCATATCCGAAGCCAGCAAAACAGTGGTTTCCACACTTTCCGAACCTTTGACCATCAATGTATTTTTCACCAAAAATCTGCCGGCCCCGTACAATAATACGGAGCGATATCTGAACGATCTGCTTGAAGAATATGCCATCCACGCCAACCCATATTTCAATTACCGGTTTTACAACGTCAGCCCGGAAGCAGAAGGGATCGACCCCCGGGCACTGGAAAACCAGAAACTGGCCAACAATTACGGCATCCACCCGGTTCAAATCCAGGTTTTTGAAGAAGATGAGGTAAAATTCAAAAAAGCCTATATGGGGCTGGTGTTGATTCACGGAGATATGGTGGAGAGGATTCCCACCATTACCGCCGTCAACGGAATCGAGTACAAACTGACCACGGCCATACAAAAACTGAACAACAAAATCAGTGCCCTGTTGAGTCTTTCCGATACGATTAAGGTCAAACTGTTCCTTTCTTCCTCGTTGAAAGCTGTTGCGCCGTTTATGGGCCTTGACCAACTTTCCGAATACCCTGACAAGCTGAAAGCAATCGTCGATGGCCTTAATGCCAAAAACTACGGAAAACTGGAATATGCCTATATCGACCCTTCAACGGAACCGATACAGGAACCGTCCCTGAAGAAATATAACCTGATGCATCTCCAATGGCCGGCCCTGTCCGACGGTAACATTCAGGCCGGAGAAGGAACCATCGGCCTGGTAATGGAATACGGAGAAAAAGTCAGGGAGATACCGCTGTTAAGCGTTCTCAGCCTTCCCATCATCGGGACCCAGTATAATCTTGCCGACATCAATGACATGGAACTCGTCATCGACGACAATCTGGAAACCCTGGTGGATATCAACCAGAATCTCGGATACCTTTCGGATCACGGCACCCTCAATCTTTCCGGGGCTTCACCCATGGGACAGCGAAATCCGGACGCGTTATCCACGTTTTCAAGCCTGATATCCCAGACATACAGCATCAAACCCATATATTTAAAAAACGCCGACATTCCAGCAAGCATCAACTGCCTGGTCATCGCGCGACCCACTGAAAAGTTTTCGGATTTTGAACTCTACCAGATCGATCAGGCATTGATGAAAGGAACCAACCTGGCAATCTTTATAGATGCTTTCAGAGAGGTCAGGCCCAACGCCCAGCAGCCTTTTGGAATGAACCGGGAACCGAATTATGTACCGCTGGATACCGGCCTTGAAAAATTGCTGGTACATTATGGCATCACCATAAAAAAATCATATGTCCTAGATGAAAACTGTCACAAGCAACGGCTTCCCCAAAGTATGGGCGGGGGGGAACGGCCCATTTATTTTGCCCCCATTATCAAAAACAGGTTCATAAACCATGATCCTAAATATATGCGCGGCATCAAGGAACTGATCTCAGTTAAAATATCGCCCCTGGAGCTGGACGAAACGCGAATTTCAGAACATGCCCTCACGGCGGTGAAGCTGATTGCATCTTCAGAAAAATCCTGGGAAATGCGCGAACCCATTAATCTCAACCCCATGTTCCTCAGTCCGCCGTCATCGGATGATGAACAACAGAGCTTTCCACTGGCCTATATTCTCGAAGGGTCGTTCCCCAGTTATTTTGATGGAAAACCGATGCCTGAAAAAGCAACCGAAGATACCGGCACAAAAACCCGGGACAATAAAGAAAGCACCCCTGAACCTGTGGCTGACAAGGCAACTGCCGACTTGTCGAAAATCAAAGGCAAAGGCGGTTTTATATCCAAAGGAAAGCCTGCCAAAATTTTCCTGATGGCCTCGTCGGAAATGCTCAAAGACAATGTTCTGAGTCCTGAAGGCAACAGCCCCAACGACATGTTCATTCTGAACACCATAGATGCCCTGAACCATCGGGAAAATATTGCCATGATGCGAAGCAAGGTGCTCGGCTTCAATCCCCTGATGGATACCGGGACGCTGACAAAAACCTTTGTCAAAACCTTCAATATTGCCGGCCTTCCGGTGCTGGTGGTCTTTCTGGGCCTCATCGTGTGGCTGAAGCGCCATTCCAGAAAAAAGCGGATACAGTCGATGTTTCAGAAGTAAAGAATCCCCCGCAAAGCGGGACAGGCTTGGCCCATCGAAGATCCCGCATTGCGGGGGAGGACCAGGCTTTGGGTTACCCCTGGAAGGGGCTGTTTCCCTGAAAGCCAGACAAGTTAAAAGTGATCTAAAGTGCCTAAAGTTATGGAGTCGCTTCGCTCTCTCCGAGCTGTAGGCTCTACGAGCCGGAAGCCGCTGATTTTATATAATTGGTAGAATTCCTTAACTTTAGCTCACTTCAAACTTTAGTTCACTTCAAACTCTTGCAGCAATTTTTTAGGCAGAGCCAGAGAACTCTGACCCCCGCAACGCGGGACAGGCTTGGCCCATCGAAGATCCCGCATTGCGGGGGAGGACCAGGTTTTTTATGACGAAATAAAGAAAAGTGTAACCGTTCAAGGTTTTAGGGTTCGGTGTTAAATCTATTATGCAATCTTCCATCAACCTCGGACCGGAAATTCTTGAACCTGTGAACGCATTGAAAGAGGCTAATATGAAACTAAAAAAAGAATATCTCATACTAACGGCCGTCATGGTCGCTTTGATCCTATACCTTGCATTGCATCGTTCAAACCGGACCCACTATACCCTTCCGGAGATTGCCGCCATTCCCGGCAACCAAATCTCAAAAATAGAGTTCAAAAAAGCCGACAGAACCCTTGTTTTGAATAAAAAAGACAACACCTGGTATATCGGGCCGAAAGAATATCTTGCCGATTCAGGTAAGATCGAAGACATCCTTAACGTTATTGAAAATTTGAAAGTGACGGCGCTGGTATCGGAATCCAAAAACTATGTCCGGTACGATTTAAATCAGGATAAAAAAATCCACGTTAAAGCCTGGCAGGGCAAGTCTCTGATCAGAGAGTTCGATATCGGCAAAGAAGCCGCAACCTTTCAGCATACATTTGTCAAACTGGCAAAAGATCCCAATGTACATCATGCCAGGGGAGATTTCAGACAAAAATTCGATCGCACCGTGGAAGATCTCCGTGACAGGACCGTCCTGTCATTTGTGCAAAAAGATCTCCTGGAAATAAAAATTATCCTGGATAAAAAGACCGTGGCCCTCGACTTGAAACAGGTGGTCAAAGCAGACAGCGACAAAAAGGATCCAGAAGGCAAAACCGGTAAAAGTTCCGAACCTCAAACCGAATGGGTGGATACCAAAGGTGAAAAAGTGGATGCCGTCAAGGTGGGCCGCCTCCTCGGTTTTCTGAATCGGCTGGAATGCGAGGCATATATGGATGATTCTAAAAAGATGGTTCTTAAAGATTCCGTCTATGCCGTTACACTGCAAGGAGCAAAAGAATATACCCTTTCTATATTTGCCAAAAAAAACAAGGATGAAAAAACGTATCCGGCTGTCTCTTCGGAAAGTGATTATCCTTTTTTTCTGTCCGACACCCAGATCGACAGTCTTAAAGCCAATATCGATGAAATAAAAAAATAGGGCTCAAGGAGTCAAGGGTCCCCCGATGACAGGATCTTTGTTTCACTCCGACAAGTGTTTATTTTTCAACGATTTTATAAGAATTTTGAGCATCCTTTCAACTACCTCCGTATCATCCTTAAGAGCATTATCCTTCTGCTCTTAAGGATTCACTCGAATCCTCACGCGGCGCAAGCGCCTGCGCTGCGCGTGGACCCTTGACCCCTTGAATCCTTTAAAAAGCATCAACTCTTTTGGTGATGATCCACATTTTATCGGGCAAGCATCTTAAGAGGTAGACCGGGCACATCAGTACATCCGCCGACGGAACAACCATCCTGCCGTGGCGAGGGCCACGATCCCCATGACCGCCATGGGCCAGTACTGGTTCCACAGGAGATCGAAGGAAGCACCTTCAAGAAAAACCGACCGAACAATGATGAGAAAGTAGCGCATGGGATTTATGTAGGTGAGATACTGAACCACAGGGGGCATATTGGCGATGGGCGTTGCAAAACCTGAAAGGATTATGGTCGGAACCAGGAATAAAAAGGCCCCTAAGAGCCCCTGCTGCTGGGTAACGGCAAGGGAGGATATCATAAGTCCCGTGCCCACCGCGGAAAGAAGGAACGTAAAAAGTCCCAGATAGAGGGCGGCAACGCTTGGTCGGTCTCAAGGGGCTGATCGGTTACCAGCCGGACCTTATTTCCCAGGACAATGGCATCGATCACACCCGGCAGTACGCGTATACGCTCCTGAAGCCGTCGCCGGCTCTCACCTTCAGGACTCAGCATGAAGGTCTGCTTGTTGAGTTGTCCACTGAATTGAGACGGGGCATCCTGGCCCAGAATATGCCCTTCGTGCATCAGGATAACTTCCTGGCATCTCTCGGCCTCATCCAGATAGGCCGTGCTCAGGAGTACGCTGATCCCTTCTTGCTGAACCAGCCTGTAGACGATGGCCCAGAGTTCACGTCTGGATACCGGATCGACCCCCACGGTGGCTTCATCAAGGAGAAGGAGTTTGGGAGGTTTTACAAGGGTACAGGCAAGGCCCAATTTCTGTTTCATGCCCCCCGAGAGCTTTCCGGCAAACCTTCCGGTAAAGGGGGCAAGTCCGGTCATCTTCATGAGTTCTTCATAACGCTTGGCACGATGGTCCTTGGGAACGCCCTGGAGGTCGGCATAGAGATCCATGTTCTCTTTAACCGTGAGGTCTTCATAAAGTCCAAAGCGCTGGGGCATGTATCCGATGGATGCCTGAACCAAGAGGGAATCCCGGACAACATCCAGACCCAGAACGGAAATTTGGCCGCTGTCAGGCACCAGAAGCCCTGTGATCATCCGCAACAGGGTGGTCTTTCCAGCGCCGTCCGGACCGACAAGTCCGGTAACCACACCCTGCCTGACCTTGGCGCTGACACCCTTCAGATATAGATCTTTCCGGAAAAGCTGTCCGTGGTAATCTGGGCCTTCATTCCGGGGATAATCTTTCCCAGGCTCGGCTCGGGCACATAAGCCCGGACCCACATGGGCCTGTCAAGAGCCAGGGTAAATACGGGGGTCGTGGGCAACGCCATATCGCCGGGCTCCATAATGCGGTCCTGTATCACCCCGGCTGACGGAGCATAAAGCTTCATGACGCCTTCCGACGCATTTTCACGCCGTCTAAGCCGATACACACCCCCGGCAATCAGTCCTGCTACCAGAAAGAGCACAATTCCGTTTCGGATCTTTTTCTTGTTCATTACCGCACCCTTTTATTTTATGAGATATCCGGATCAGCCGATTTTGGACTTGGCCGCCTCCCACAATGCGTCCATCTTCTCCTGTGAGACAGATCCAACATCTTTTTGATTTTTCTCAATCTGCTTTTCCATATACTTAAAGCGATTTTCAAACTTCTTCGTGGAATCTCTTAAAGCGAATTCGGGATGGATATGGGCAAATCGGGCGACATTGACCAGGGTAAAAAGAACATCTCCAAATTCTAGGGCCAACTGATTTTGACGTTGCGGCGTTCCATCCTGTCTGCTCAACGCTGTTTTCAGTTCAACCCACTCCTCTTCGACCTTCTGCATCACGCCGGAGATATCATCCCAGTCAAATCCTGTTTGGGCTGCACGATCGGAAATTCTATAGGCACGCATCAAGGCCGGAAGGTTCGAAGGAACCGAATCCAGAATCGAAGCCGCCGGGGCAAGGGGTTTTTCTTTCATCTTGATTTTCTGCCAGCGCACTCTCACCTCATCTACACTGTCAACCCTGTCATCGCCAAAAACATGGGGGTGGCGACGGGTCATTTTCTTCAAATTGAGTTCGCTGACGTCTTGGATATCGAAACGGCCCATTTCCCGGTAAAGACTGACGAGAAATAATATTTGAAACAATACATCTCCGAGCTCCTCGCAAACGTCTGCATGATTTCCGGATTCAACGGCATCGATAAGTTCGTATACCTCTTCCAGGAGATACGCCACAATGGTCCGGGGGGTTTGCTTCCTGTCCCATGGACAACCGTTTTTCCCGCGCAGTGTCTCGATCAAACAGATGATGGCATCAATTCCCATTGTTGTCGGCCTCCAGTGGACGAATTTCTTAGATAGTATTTATTTTAACGTTATGAAAAAATGAGACCAACAGGCATTCAGAGTATCCGAGTTACGACCGGGTCACTGTCTGAATCCATTCGTGAGCGTTAAAAAAGAACCGCAAATTGACAAAGTTTTACGATTTCTTTTTGTCCCATTCATTTTTCAACTCCTTTATTTTGGTCGTAAATGCGTCTTTCATATCTTTGGGGACGATTTTGATCATCTTTTCAGAGACCAGCGTGCCATGGGGGGATAGCAAGGAATCTTTAATGACGGGGGTACCTTTGGGAAGGAAGGTGGTAAGGGCAATCAAAATAACCGAAACAATGAGCATACCTTTCATGGCACCGAAGACAGCACCACAAAAACGATCAAACCAGCCCAAAAAAGCCAGTTTAAGCAGGTAATTGATGATGACACCAAGAATGCTGATAACAAGAAAGACACCACAAAAAATAATCATAAAACTCAATATGTTAAGATATCCGGGGTTGGAAATCCACTCTGAAAGGGGTTTTGCAATCACCATGTAATAGGTATACGCAGCGTAAAAACCGCCGAACACTCCGATTATAGACGACAATTCTTTTACCAGTCCTCTGAAAACACCTCTTATCACGCAATAACTTAAAATAACGACAATGATGATATCAAGATAGTTCATTGTATTCCTTTACAACATCTCTTATGCTAAAATTTTAAAAAAATTAATATCGGAAAGATTATTTTTTGGAATATTTTTGACGGCTTTGTAAAAAGTCTTTTGTGAGCGACATCGAGCAATTTTGGAGAAAGATTCATGATGAGTCCGGCGTTAAAAATTACAAGCTGTTTGAGGGCGTTAGCCCGAGTTATTACAATTTAGCCAGGCGAGTCATGAATCCCAAAATTGCTTGGGGAGGGAGCAAAATCAGACTTTTTACGAGTTCATCATTTTTGATTGCCGAAAATTAACAAAGCAGATATTTCGAGTCAAGATATTTTTCTTTTTTCCACGTGTATTAAATTGTTATTTGCAATCGGTCGAAAAGTTATGATATGTCAAAGTTCCATTCGAATTTTGTTGAAATCGAAAAACTTTTTGCCCGGGAAATAGAACCGCTATAATGTACCTGTGCAGCTTCTCAACAGACGAACGGCAAAGGCTTGGGTTGCCGACTTTCAGGGAATGGAAAATCCGGACCGAGTCAAAATCTATTGGAGACCTGTATAATGGTAACGAAACCGTCAACATCGGACAGCCCATTAGCTCAACCCTGAAACATGGATGAAATTTCCCAAAATAATAAGACCCGATTAATTTTTTCGGACATTAATCTTGCAAGCCAGCTTTTCGGCGATTTCAACAAAAACCTTAAGAAAATCGAGGCATTGGTTGATGTCTCTATCCATGTAAGAGGCAACACTGTATTGATCCAGGGGGATAGCATCGCCGAAAACCTGGCGAAAAACATCCTCAAGCAGCTTTACAGCCTGCTAAAAGAAGGTTATCCCATATATTCCAAGGATGTGGATTATGCAGTCAGAATTCTGAGCGAAGACGACCGTATTAACCTCAAAGACATTTTCCTGGATAAGGTCTACATCACTTCGAAAAAGCGTCCTATAATTCCCAAAAGTCCTGCCCAAAAGGAATACATAGACGCCATCCGAAATTCCGATATGGTCTTCGGCATAGGGCCGGCAGGAACCGGTAAGACCTATCTTGCCATGGCCATGGCGGTTTCGGAACTCAAAAAAGAGCGGGTTAATCGTATCATCCTCACAAGACCCGCGGTGGAAGCGGGTGAAACCCTCGGTTTTTTGCCCGGAGATCTCGCAGAAAAAGTAGATCCTTACCTACGGCCCCTTTACGATGCGCTCCACGATATGATGCGCTTTGAAAAAGTGTTGAATTTGATGGAGCAAGGTATTATAGAAGTTGCACCCCTTGCATTCATGCGAGGCCGGACTTTGAACGATTCTTTCATTATTTTAGATGAAGCCCAAAACACGACTTCCGAACAGATGAAGATGTTTCTTACCCGGATAGGATTCAGCTCCAAGGCGGTCATCACCGGTGACATCACCCAGACTGATCTTCCCCCTGAGAAGCCTTCGGGGCTCGTTGAAGCCAAAAATATACTCCAGGGGATCGAAGGAATAGAATTCGTCTTATTTTCAAAAAAAGATGTGGTCCGGCATGGGTTGGTCCAGAAAATCATTAAAGCCTATGAGGATCTGGATTCCAGAAAAAAGAAATAATTACAATGAGTCTAAAAAATACCCAATTTTCTTTAAATAAGCTTTTCGCCAACAATGACCGTGTCCGCTGGGGCATTCTGGCCAGTGTAACGATCATTTTTACAATTTTGCTGTATCCGAGCCTTGTGGTCAAGAAACATTCCTACAAATTGGGTGACGTTGCAACCAAAGATATTAAGGCCAAAAAAGATTTTTTAATCGAGGACGAGGATGCCACAGAAACCAGCCGGGTAAAAACACTGGAAAATGTCCAGACGGTTTACGATCATGATGTAACCCTTTCCGGAAAAATTAACCGGCAAATAGAAGCCGCCTTCGGTGATCTTCAGACGATTTTCGAAACTTCAAAAACACAAGACTCACCGGAGACATCTGAGACATCCTCGTTTGAAAATGTTGGGGAAAAAATATCCCTTCATGACCTCGTCTGGCAAAAGAAACCGGCGTTCGAGGAAAAACTCGGCATTTCAGTCAGCGACGGTGCCTATAAAATCCTCGAAAAAGAAGCCTTTTCTAAAGACATTTCAAACCTTATTTCCAGAATTTCAACAGAATTATTGGAAAACGGGGTGGTTGCAAACAAAGAGCTGCTTCTTAAAGAGGCCGATAAAGGAATAATTTTACGAGACATTAAAACAAAAAAAGAAAAAGTCGTCTTTAATTTAAAACACTTTTATGATCTTGACCAGGCAAAAACCATGGTCAAAATTATCGGTCAACCCATTCTAAAAAATCGGAACTACATCCTGCGAAACATGATCGTCGATTTTTCTCGAAGACTCATCCAGCCCAATATCACCTTAAACAGAAGTGAAACCGAAGAGCGGAAAAAAGAGGCCTATGCGGGAATCAAGCCGGTATTGCACAAGATAAAAGCCGGGGAGATGCTGTTGCGAGAAGGAGAACGGGTGACCAGGGTTCAGCTTTTAAAACTCAATACCTACCAGGAAGGGGTAAAAAATGAGCAGGTTCTGGTAAGTTGTGTTGGATCCACACTGATCATCCTGTGCATTCTTATGACCATCTATATCCTCTGTATTCACAATCAGCCCCGTCTCGACAACACCAAAAATCTGCTTTTTTTGGCGAGCATTTTTGTAACATTTTTGTTCATCTCAAAAATATCCGCAATTTTGGCTGAATCCGTTGCCTATTTTACACCGTTTCCAATATCGGCGCCATCCATGTTATACGGCATTCCACTTGCTGCGGCCACCATGACCACATGCCTGTTTCTGGGGCTTGAAATAGCCATTCCCATCGCCATGCTCACAGCTATAGGTACCACCATAATATTTCAAAACAGATTCGATATTTTCATCTATTTCCTTCTCAACAGCTTAATGGCAGCATACTGGATGCAGAATTGCCGGGAGCGCAAAGTGTTTATAAAGGCCGGCCTTAAACTCGGATTGATGAATGTGATTCTGGTAACGATCATCGATTCCTATATGGGAGGCACCTCCATCTTCAAGCTACTGTGGGATTGGGCCTTTGCGTTTTCAGGAGGTATTGCCGCTGGAATCGTAACCGCCGGCATCGCCCCGTTAATGGAAATCGCTTTTGGCTACACCACGGATATTAAACTTCTCGAACTTTCAAATCTCGATCAACCGATTCTCCGCAGATTGATGATAGAAGCTCCGGGATCGTATCATCATTCGGTGGTTGTGGGAACCATGGTGGAGGCTTCGGCATCTGAAATCGGCGCCAATTCCCTGCTTGCAAAGGTTTGCGGCTATTATCATGACATCGGCAAGGTCAAAAAGCCGATGTATTTTATTGAAAACCAGACCAACGGCGTTAATAAACATGACAAGCTCGCGCCGTCCATGTCCAGCCTTGTCCTCATCGCACATGTCAAGGACGGCGTGGAAATCGCCAAACAAAACAAACTCGGACAAGTCATCATAGATACCATCAGACAATCCCACGGAACCAGCCTTATCAGCTATTTTTATGAAAAAGCAAAGCAGTTGAAAGGTGAAAAATCGGTGAACATTGATAACTTCAGATATCCCGGGCCAAAGCCGCAAACCAGGGAAGCAGGACTGGTCATGCTGGCAGACGCGGTTGAAGCGGCATCAAGAACACTTGCCAATCCAACGCCATCCAGAATCCAGGGCCTTGTCCAAAATCTGATAAACAAAATTTTCTCGGACGGCCAACTGGACAACTGCGAGCTGACCTTGAAAGATCTGCATAACATCGCAAAAAATTTTAATAAAATATTAAACGGAATACACCACCATCGTATTGAGTATCCCGAACAACCGCTCTTGACCAACGGAAAGAAAAAAAATGGAAGTTTTGATAGACAACAGGCAAAAGAAGTACGAGATATCACTGAAACAAATTCAACAAAAGGCCAAGGCCGTCTTAAACGCCTTGGACTGTCCTGATGCTGAACTTTCCATACTGATCGTCGATGATCCGCAGATAGCGGTACTCAATAAACAATATCTCAATCGAAACGGGCCGACAAATGTGATCGCCTTTCCCATGCGCACCGGCCCCTTTGCAAATATAACCCCACAGCTTCTCGGTGATGTGCTGATTTCTGTTGAAACCGCCTTCAGAGAGGGAAAACGAGTGGGAATAAGCATGGAAGAACGTTTTACCATGCTTCTGGTGCATGGGATTCTTCATCTGTTGGGTTACGATCACGAAACATCGGATCAGGACGCTATAGAGATGGAAAAAAAGAGCGACGAGATTCTGAAACTAATTAACACCTAGCTCGTAGAAGCCCGGCACCGCAAACACAGCGGGACAAGCCGATTGTAGCGAAGCGGACTTGTCAGCCTAAGTGCTCTGATTCGTAAGTTCGATGACGTATTTTTTCTGGACACTAGCCGTATAAGCTGAAGTCAAAAAGTTTGAAGTTTGAAATGCCTAAAGTGAGCTAAAGTTGAGGAACGCGCTTTCAGCGCGATCAATTATAATTAAAATTGATAAAATACCTTAACTTTAGGCACTTTAGTTCACTTTAGGCACTTTAAACTTTTGCATACATAGAATAAATAAACCAAGTTATAAATACGTAACCGTATTTACGAATACATGTACTAAGCCGTGTGGCGGATATCCCGATGTATCGGGGAACCAAAAATATTTGCCGCCAAGGCACAAAAAGATCGGGGATCAGGGATCAGAAAAATGATGGGAATAAATTTACCGCGGCACAACCGCTTTCCCTGGTCCCCAACCCCTGATCCCTGAACCCTTTAATTTTGTGTCTTGGTGTCTTTGTGGCGAGAAGAAAAAAGTTTTACACCCAAATGCACAAAATCTACAATAAAGAACCAATGGAGGTTATTCGATGGCTGGACTATCGGTAAATGTTGATCATATTGCTACGTTAAGGGAGGCCAGGAAAGGCCGTTATCCCGATCCAGTATCCGGGGCAATTCTGGCGGAACTTGCCGGGGTTGACGGTATTGTCGTTCACCTGCGGGAAGATCGACGTCACATCAAGGATCGTGATCTCAGAATTTTGAGAAAGGTTATTCAGACAAAGCTCATACTGGAAATGGCTTCAACCAATGAAATGGTTGGAATTGCCCTCGATGTTCAGCCTGATATCGTCACCCTGGTTCCGGAAAAACGGGAAGAACTCACCACCGAAGGGGGGTTGGATTTAATCGTGCACAAAGATGCCATTGCCGAAACCGTCGGCACGCTTCAGGACAACGGTATTCCCGTATGCATCTTCATCGATCCCGACCCGGACCAGATCAAAATTGCCCATCAGATCAATGCGAACATGGTGGAGATTCATACCGGCACGTTCTGTGATGCAAAAACTTCCAAAAAAAGAGATCGGGCTTTTTCCAATATCGTTGATGCCGCAAAGCTCGCTTCTAAATTGAGAATGGGCGTTAACGCCGGACATGGTATTTGTTACAATACCATAAAGGCATTTGAGGGTCTTGACGAAATCGATGAATTCAGCATCGGACACAGTATCATCTCAAGGGCTGTGTTTGCAGGCATGGACAGCGCCGTCAGAGAGATGCTGGCCCTGATTAAAGCGCTATAGCACTGATTAACTTGAATAATTAGAGATCATTTCGCTTTAAATTTTAGTATCTCATAAATCATTCCCGTGTTTTTTGTGCCGAAAAACATTTTAATATATTTTGCATGCTCCACAAGCACTTTTGGGAGAAGAAAATGTACCTTGTAACCGCAAGTGAAATGCAGAAAATGGATCGCCTGGCCATCGAATCGTTCGGTATTCCGGGGATGGTTCTAATGGAAAATGCGGGCCGGGGAGCGACACAATTTTTTTTAGACCAATTTAAAGACGGTGAAAATAAAAAGATCGGTGTTGTTGCAGGCCGGGGTAACAACGGCGGAGACGGTTTTGTCATTGCCCGGTATCTTGCCCAAAAAAAGATGCGCGTAACGGTGTATCTGCTGTCTGAGACCCATAAGGTCAAAGGTGATGCCGCCGCCAACCTCAACCTTTTGCGCCCGCTGAAAGTTCCTGTCATTGAAATGCCGGATCAAGAATCCTTTTCAAGGCATCAGACCGCCATGCGCCATGAAGCCATCTGGATAGACGCAATCCTCGGAACCGGTTTAAAATCGGATGTCAAAGGATTCTTCAAGAATGTCATCGACTTCATTAATGGTTCCAACAAACCGGTTTTTGCGGTGGACATTCCGTCCGGCCTCAATTCCGATACCGGCCAGCCCTGGGGAACCTGTATCCGAGCCACCGCCACCGCCACCTTTGCGTTTGCCAAAACAGGTCATTTTCTCCTCCCCGGCGCAGATTATACGGGAAACTTGAAAATTATCGATATCGGTATACCGCCATATATTGCGGATGATGTGCGACCTTTGCAACACCTATTGACTTTGGATTTGATTCGCACTGTTTTTCAACCCAGACCCTCGGATGCACATAAGGGACACACCGGCCATATTTTGGTCATTGCAGGCTCACCCGGAAAAACCGGTGCGGCCGCAATGACGGCCATGTCAGCCATGCGGGCCGGAGCCGGCCTTGTAACCCTTGGAGTTCCTTTGAGTCTAAACCCTATTTTAGAAGCCCATGCGACCGAAGCCATGACAGATCCGCTTCCTGAAGTCAGGGAAGGCATCCTGGGCGAAACATCATTCAACAGAATCATGGATCTTCTATCCAACAAAAAATGCATAGCTCTAGGGCCCGGGATGGGCACGGCCCCTGAAACGAAAACCCTGGTTCATCGAATCCTCCAGAAAAGTACAAAACCGATAATTATCGATGCCGACGGATTGAACAATCTTGTCGGCCATACCGAAATACTGAACAACCTCAAAATCCCGATTATTTTGACGCCCCATCCCGGTGAGATGGCACGGCTGATCAAGACCACTACAGCCGACGTTCAAAAAGACCGCATCCATTGTGCCCGTGAATTTGCAACAAAATTCAAAACCCACGTGGTGCTCAAAGGGGCCGGGACTGTTGTTGCCCATCCGGACGGCAGGACATTTGTCAACCCCACCGGAAATCCCGGAATGGCATCCGGCGGAATGGGGGATGTGCTCACCGGAATCATAGCAGGCTTTATTGCACAGGGACATTCACCCGAACTCGCCGCCCATGCCGGCGTCTATTTACATGGCGCAACTGCCGACGCACTGGCCGGAACCAAAGGACCCTTCGGTTATCTGGCAACCGAGGTCCAGAATGCCGTTCCCGAAGTAATCAAAAAATTTGCGGACAGCGTCTGAAAATGGCATCCGGATCTCAAATTTTAAGTTTCAAACATCAGATATCGACCCATTCCGTTGAAGCAACAAAAACCCTGGGCAAAAGCATTGGAATGTGGATAACGTCCGGAACGGTTTTGGCCTTGAGCGGCGATCTGGGAAGCGGAAAGACTTCGTTTGTTCAAGGTCTTGCCAGAGGCCTTGAAGTCCCGGACGATTATTACATTACCAGCCCGTCTTATACGTTGATCAATGAATATCCCGGCCGGCTTCCCCTGTTTCATATTGACCTTTATCGCATCTCAGATATCACGGAGCTTGAAGATATCGGTTTTTATGAGATACTTTGCGGTAACGTCGTGGTGGCCATTGAATGGGCGGATAGAATCGGGAATGGACTTTTACCCGGCCCCATAAACATTCACTTTGAAATTACCAGGGACGAAACACGAAAAATATACATATCTGCAAATAAATCCAACGATTTGGATCTGCTTAAAAAAATCAAAGATTTCGAAAAAAATCTTCGCGAATCCCTTTAAAATTATCTTTCAATTTTATTCCTTTACTGAAAAATAATTTTGAGCTATACACATGATTTTAATCCGTATTCCATTATTCAATTGTTTTTTCCCCTTGCCGATGATGCTCTATAATTTCATTCAATTGTAGAATTTTCATTACGTTTTTGTTAATTTTAAGGATTTAACATATGGGTTTAATTGTACAAAAATATGGCGGGACTTCAGTGGCCGACATAGAGCGAATCCGAAATGTGGCAAAACGGGTCGCAAAAACCTTTGAGCAGGGCAACGACGTGGTGGTTATCCTCTCAGCCATGGCCGGCGTTACGGACAACTTGATCGATATGGCCGCCCAGATCACAGAATCCCCTGACAAACGTGAGCTCGATGTGCTTCTGGCCACTGGAGAGCAGACAACGGCCGCGCTTCTGGCCATGACATTAAAAAACATGAACTACCCCGCCGTATCCATGCTCGGACATCAGGCCAAAGTGGTTACGGACTGCACCTTCGGCAATGCACGAATCATCGAAATCGGCGCAAAAAATATAATGGATCTCTTCAAAAACGGCAATATCGTCGTTGTGGCGGGATTCCAGGGATGTGATATCAAAGGCAACATCACGACCCTTGGCCGGGGAGGGTCGGATACGTCCGCCGTCGCCATCGCTGCGGCCTTGAAGGCCGATATCTGCGAAATCTACACCGACGTGGATGGTATTTACACCGCTGATCCGAGCATCTGCAAAAGAGCAAAAAAGATCGATAGAATTTCCTACGATGAAATGCTCAATATGGCCAGCCTGGGGGCAAAAGTTTTGCAGATTCGGTCTGTGGGATTTGCCAAAAAATATAATATCCCGATTCATGTCAGATCATCTTTTAATGAGGAGGAAGGCACCATGGTTGTTAATGAAGACGCCGGCATGGAAAGTCTTATTGTATCCGCAGTAACTCACGATAAAGATCAAGCACGTATCACCCTGAAAAAGGTTGAAGATCAGCCGGGGGTGGCTGCAAAAATCTTTTCACCCATCGCTGAAGCCGGTATTGTTGTGGATATGATCATTCAAAATACCCGGGTCGAAGGTCAAACCGATCTTACATTTACTGTTCCCAAAGAACATTTCTCCATCGCCATGGAGATCGAGCGGAAGGTGGCTCAAGAAATCTGCGCGGAGGATGTTTTGGGCGATAAAAATATTGCAAAGGTTTCCGTTGTCGGCGTCGGCATGAAAAATCATTCCGGCGTGGCATCCATAATGTTCAGCACACTATCCAGGGAAAATATAAACATCATGATGATCAGCACGTCTGAGATCAGAATATCGTGTATCATCGAAGAAAAGTATACCGAGCTTGCAGTTCGTGTTCTTCATGCTGCATTTGGGTTGGACAGCGAAGATTGACCCGGGATTACCCATGAAAAGATTCAATACCGATCAGATGCTTTTCACCATCTTACTGGCAGCGGTAATTCTGGGTGCCATTATTTACAGGGTTTTTCATTTTTTTTAGCCCACGTTTCTCATGAACAGTGCCAAAACCTATTTTTATGGTGTGAGAAACTCAGGATGCCGCTGCAAATTTGAACCGCTGTCATGAAAAAAACATCTCTTGCCGCCATTATCCTCATACTCTTTCCGACACTTCTTACGGGCCAAATGCGGGATGATTCCCTTGGATTCAAAGTGCCGAGGGAAAAAATGGTCTCTTCACAAATCCGTCGCCGAGGAATATCCGACAAAAAAGTTTTAACGGCCATGACCGAAGTGCCTCGACACAGGTTCGTGCCCGAGAATCTCATGTCTCGGGCTTATGCAGACCATCCCCTTCCCATCGGCCAGGGGCAGACGATTTCTCAACCGTATGTTGTAGCCCTTATGACCGAAAGTCTTGGGCTCAGAGGATACGAACGGGTTCTTGAAATCGGGACCGGCTCAGGCTACCAGGCTGCAATTTTAGCAAATATCGCCAAAGACGTTTATACCATCGAAATTAAAAGAAAACTCTATAAAACGGCCAGTCAGACACTCCGTTCAATGGGTTACACGGACCTAAAGATCCGCAACGGCGACGGTTACTTTGGATGGCCCGATGCAGCGCCCTTCGACTGCATCATGATAACTGCGTCCATCGATCACATCCCGCCGCCGCTCTTGAAACAGCTCAAAGACGGTGGAAGGCTCATTCTTCCCCTGGGGAACCCATTCAGTTATCAGAACTTAAGCCTGGTCACAAAACACGGCACCGATTATACGGTGCGGCAGATTACCGGTGTTCTCTTTGTTCCCATGACAGGATACGCCCTCGACCATAACTGAACTGCAACAGCTCGCCCAGTTGAATTTCGGGGATTCAACGGGGCAAGCATTCCCCGCAAGCTTGTCGAAGATCCCGTTCAACGGGGCTGCGGGGAGTTTCAATCCTTAAAAACAATATCTCATGATACCTACGGCTGTATTTTTATTATCACTATCAGCCCTCGCTTTTGAAGTCCTCCTCGCAAGGGTCTTTTCCATCAGCCAGTGGAACCATCTATCTTTCATGGTCATCAGTATAACACTCTTCGGATTTGCCGCAAGCGGCACATTCCTAAACGTTATAGATACGCGATTAAATGATTGGGAAAAAAAACTTTCCTCAACCGGGCCGGTGAAAATATTAACTATTCTCTATACGGTTACCGCCATCACATCATTTATCGTTTTGAATCGAATCCCCCTCGATTACTTCCGGCTTCCCCTGGAACCGATACAGGCCCTTTACCTTTTGACGGCGTATCTTTTTCTGGCGCTTCCCTTTTTTTTCACCGGCCTTGTGGTATCTCTTGCCTATGCGTCTTTTCCAGAAAAAACCGGATCGGTTTACTTTGCCAGCATGGTCGGTTCAGCATGCGGCGCTGTTATTCCGGCACTTCTTCTGCCGTTTATCGATGAAGGAAAACTCATTATCTACACAACACTCATTCCTTTGTCAGCGGTAATTTTTAGACGATCAAATCCTATTGAAAAGCATACGTCATCAAAAAACATCTTCTCCTTTAAACCATTGACCCTTCAGTTGTGCAGTTTGGGAATTGTTTTTTCTGCAGCCGTACTCGTCATGACAAACGGTGATTCCATGATTCACGTAAACCCCTCGCCATACAAGGCGCTCAGCCAGACACTCCAGTTTCCTCGAACACAGGTTGTCGAAACCGTCACAGGTATAAGGGGTAGATTCGACAGCGTTAAAAGTCCTTACATACGATTCGCACCGGGCTTGAGTCTTAAATTTACAGGCAAGCTCCCAGATCAGATGGTGACGTATAGAGACGGAGACAGTCCCGTCTTCCTTTATGACCCTCAACCTGATTTAGACGAAAGCGTCTGCAGATTCACGCTTAACTATTCCGGGTACCTCCTGAACCCGGCGCCGGAGAATGTTCTTTTGATCCAGCAAGGCGGCGGATCGAGCATCCCGTGTGCCAAGGCATCCGGCTTCGGTAAAATCACAATTATCGAACAACAACCCCAAATCGCTCATAGGACCCGCCGCCATTATAACATTCCGGTTGTCAATGAAAATCCGAGGGCATTTTTAGCCCGTTCTCACCGGCGATACGACATCATACACATCGAAAACTGGGGAACCTCTCTTCCCGGCGCAGCCGCTCTAATCCAGGATTATCTTTTTACCACCGATTCGTTATCAGAATATTTCAGCCACCTCGCTGAAAAGGGCGTCATCATTATTTCGCGCAAACTCCTTCTCCCGCCGTCCGACTCGATCCGCCTCTGGGCCGGGGTATATGAAAGCCTTAGATCCCTTGGCGCCGAAAATCCCGAACAGCACATTGCCGTCCTTCGCAACTGGAGCCACTTTACCCTCATCGTATCGAAACAACCGATCGACGATACGGCCATACTCAAAGACTTTGCACAACGCATGAATTTCGATATGGTTTATATGCCTGGGATTTCCCGGAACATGGTGAACCGTTTTAACATTTTTGATACACCCTATCACTTTCTTGAGATCAACCGACTTGCAAATGCTTACCGATCCGGAACAGAAAAGATATATTTTGAAACCTACCCCCTCGACGTCTCCCCTCAAACGGACAACCGACCCTTCCCTTACCGGTTTTTAAAGTGGACAAGATTGAAAGCGCTCTACAAAATGACCGGAAGCAGATTCTATTCACTGTTCATGTCCGGCGAACTTATCGTTACCGTTGTCTTTCTGGAAGCATTCGGGATATCTATTCTCCTTTTAATGCTTTCCTTCTTTACAATCCCCCGAAATACTCGAAAGTTTTACTTCCCCCAAATTCTCTATTTTCTTTCAGTGGGTGCCGGCTTTATGTTTGTGGAACTCTTTTTTATCAAAGAATACATATTTGTTTTCGGTGACCCGGTGATCAGCCTAACCGTCGTTCTTGCGGGAATCCTTTTCTTTTCAGGATTGGGAGGGTATTGGTCACAGCGGATACATCCCGAAAACCTCTCCTATGCCCTTGCTGCCCTGATTTCGGTTCTCATTTTCATGTGTTTTGCTGTTAATCCGATTTTAGATCGAATCCAGGGGCTTCCTACGATTTTTCGTTACCTCCTGTCTCTGCTCCTATTGATCCCGCCAGGATTCTTGATGGGCCTCCCCTTCCCCCTTGGCATGCAATACCTTTTAAACCTTCCATCTCAGCGAGCATATGCCTGGACAGCAAACGGATGTGCTTCGGTCTTGGCCTCCGTCGCTTCCGCACAAATCGCTCTCAGTTTCGGTATTACCGAAATCCTGGTTGGTTCAATTTCAGCTTATTTTCTGGCACTGTTCATCTGCAGTTTCAAAATAATCGGGCAAAAATAGAAATTTTAAAGAAGATAATCTCGCTCCGGGAACAGTTTTCTTGCCGGAATAAAGTATTGCATAATATTTTTTTTTACCTTAAAATTCGTGATTTTCCGGTTCTCAGCGAAATCATATTCTTTGGGAACATCGGATATTTTTCGAATAAAAAAATTAATGCCAAGGCGGGTAAAATGGACTTTTTATGAAACAACCGGGACCCCAGGATCTAAAAAATAATATCGCCAAGCAATACCCCATGTACCGGTATCTCATGATCCTGACCATCAGCTCCGCAGTCGGGCTGCAAGCATGGCGAACCCTATTCGACAATTTCGCAGTCATCGCTGTCGGTCTGGACGGTGAACACGTGGGGATGATTCAATCTGCAAGGGAGATTCCCGGCTTTCTTGCACTGCTGGCGATTTTTATCATCATGTTCATCAAAGAGCATCGCCTGGCAGCACTGTCAACGCTTATGCTTGGAATCGGCGTGGCGGCCACAGGCCTTTTTCCTTCTTTTGCAGGGCTCATTGTTACCACCATGATCATGAGTTTCGGATTTCATTATTATGAAACCGTCAATCAATCCTTAACGCTCCAATACTTCGATATAACGACATCACCATGGGTATTCGGCAAACAGCGCGCTTTTGCCTCGGCATCCAACATCGGGATCGGTCTTATTATTTTTTTTATTGCGCCTGTTTTGGATTTTACTCAAATCTATCTGCTGTTTGGCGGCATGATCGTGGCTGTCGGCATTTGGAGCTTTTTTCAAAATCCTGTCGACCGGGACATCATTCCTCAGCGGAAAAAAATGATCTTTCGGAAAAAATACTCGCTCTTTTATTTCCTCACCTTTATGGCCGGAGCCAGACGCCAGATTTTCATCGCATTTGCCGTCTTTTTGCTGGTGAAAAAATTTCATTTTACGGTTCGAGAGGTGACCATCCTTTTCGTGCTCAACAATCTGATAGGCTATTTCATCAGTCCGCTTATCGGCAAGTCCATCATCCGTTTCGGTGAAAGAAAGGTCCTCTCTTGCGAATATTTCAGCCTCATATTCATTTTTCTGGCATATGCCTTCGTAGATTCCAAAATACTGGTGGCGGGACTTTACATACTCGACCATATTTTCTTTAACTTTGCCATTGCAATTCGCACATATTTTCAAAAGGTGGGAGATCCCAGAGACATCGCTCCGAGCATGGCGCTGGGCTTCACGATCAATCACATTGCAGCGGTGGCGCTTCCGGCTATCGGCGGACTGCTGTGGATTATCGACTACCGCATTCCCTTTGTGTTCGGGGCAATACTGAGTACGATTTCCCTGATCGCCGTACAACGAATTCGGGTGAAATAACTCCACCCTTTTCAGAGAAAATACATCTCAATTTTGGAAAAAGGAAAAATCAACACCCAAAATAGGCCGCGTCAACGAACAGAATATTTTTTTCCCATGTAAATTTTTCAAATGGGTTTGTCCTGTGAGTTTCAAGGATGACCTGACAATTTATCTATTTTGTGGTATACTTTTTTGTCCCAAGGCTTACTTTGCTAACATGGAAAAAAGTTGAAAATGAAATATCTGCTGATCATTATAGGATTAATTTATATTTTGAGCCCCTATGACATTCTTCCCGATTTTATCGTTGGCTGGGGCTGGATCGATGATTTAATTCTTCTATTTTTTTTGTGGAGATTTGTGAAAAATCTCCACAAAAAACAATCCAATGCCCAGAGTTTTAATCATTACCACCGTCAATACTTCAAGGGTAACAGCGGCTTCTCAGAAAAAGACGCCCAGGGATCGGGCGCAAGTCCTTCAAAAGATCCCTACACGGTATTGAATGTCCCCGGGAATGCATCTCCTGAAGAAATAAAGAATGCTTACAGGAGACTGGTCAACAAATACCATCCGGACAAAGTATTCCATCTGGGAGAGGAGTTCAGGGAATTGGCAGAAAAACGATTTAAAGAGATAGAGGAAGCTTATCGGAAATTGATGCCCAAATAACTCAACACAATTGAACTAAGTAAGCGGTTGCGGTGCAACGCCAATGGTCTTTTATTCCTCCGGATTTTTCACTTTACGCATTGCACGATCGATTGCAGGGGCAAGTTCTGCAAGGTCGTTTTTCAATATGTAATCATGTGCACCGGCGTCCATAATCACAACTGCATCTTCATACGCAATCGCACCTGTTACAATGATGAACGGTACATTAAGCCCCTTCTCCGAGTAAACACCCAATGCATCGAATGGACTAAAGCCGGGCATTGAATTGTCGCACAGGATAACGTCCCATGTCTCTTTTTCAAAGGCTTTACTCATGGCCTCAGCGGTGTCGACCTGATGGTAAGTCGGATTATAGCCGTCTTTCTTCAATTGACGGACAAGCAGCAAGACGTCATCTTCAGAGTCCTCAGCGATGATTACCCGGATGGGTTTGTTTCTAAATTCTTTCTCCGGTGGTGGAGACTCGTTCAAAGCCAGCCAGTAGCGATCCAGCTGACCGATAATTTCTGCAAGTTGGACAGAGTCCGCTGGTTTACGTATAAAACTATTGACGCCCAACCGGTAACAATCCGTTAAATCCCGATTATCCTCGGTGGTCGTAAAGGCAACCACAGGGATCAGATTCGTCCGTTCATCCTCGTGCAAATTTTTTAATACTTCCAGACTATCTATTTTTGAAAGATTCAAATCCAACAAAATAACGTGGGGCATTTTGCTCCGGTCACGGTCCCCATAGACCCCGGTGCCAAACAAATAGTCAAGGGCTTCAGCCCCGTCTCTTGCAACCACCAACTCGTTTACAATATTATTTTTTTGGAATGCATCGAGTGCCACCCGTTCATCGTCGGAATTGTTTGTTACCAGCAGGATTGTTTTCGTATCTCTTGCGCATCTTCTATTCTCACCACTGCGTCTTTCAGGACCGATGTAATTGGGATCATCTTGCTGTCTTCGATCATAACCCTTAATCAGGTTCCCATCTATAACTTTCTCCCGACGGTCCTTGTTGTTTTGCCAGAAATTATTTTTGTTATCGGGTTGCATACCTTTTCCTTTCAAGGTTATTTTGCCTGACCATCGTTTTGATGTTGCCGCTTTCACTTCAATCAAGCCGCGGCAATACCCCCATCCAATATAACAACGTGCCGGCAACGATAATGGATAGGACGGCAAATACATAAGACAATATAGGATATTTTCTTTTTTCTGCAAATGTCATGTCTTTACCCCTTCTGAGTATTGGGATGACCCATTATCCAGAATTGAAATTTAGAAGACATTTGATAGGGTTGCAATGAAAAGGGCGATCCAACTGAATCGCCCTGCCCAAAGATTATCGAGAAAATTTTAGAATCCTGCAAGGCCCCTGCCCCAAATCATCGTCTCCCGAAATTCCTTTATTAACACCGGGGCATATCTTCTTTTTTATTTAGCCATCTATATTTAACTCATGACTTTTTATAAAATCATCACATTTACGTAAAGCAAAAATCATGCAAGGTTTAACATTCCAACTTAAAAACCTTATTTCCATTAAATATCATTTAGTTAAATTTATTACGAGAATTGTTGGATGACAACCGTATGGTAAAATTTGACAAAAATTGTCCTGTTTTTGACAGATTCCAACTGTTTGGCGTCATATCATCAGAAGTATAGAACGCCTTCAGGCAATCAGGCAAATGGGTGTTGGCTGTGTTGGAAGGTTTTAATTATTTCCCCTGTTTTTTACTCATTTTTAAGTTTTTGAGCATTGTCCGCATTAATTCTATCATATGCTCGGATCCAATGGCTTCAAAAAGCACCAAGCCCTTTTTATACATTTCTTCGGCTTGATCCAAATGGTTTCGGATGCGGCAAATGTCTCCCAAAAAGCCACAGGTAGTTGCAACAGCGCCTTTGTTATCAAGCACTTCTTCCATTTCCATACTCCTTTTGAACATGTCCTCGGCTTGATCCAAATCACGACGGGTATAGTAAATTTCACCAAGCTTTCCATATGCCGTCGCCATGCCCTCTTTGCGGTTCAGCTCCTGATTGATTTCAAGATATTTTTTGTACATGTTTTCGGCTTGTTCCAGATCGCTGCGCATCTGGTATATCGAGCCCAAATATCCGTAGTCTGATGCCATCCCCGCTTTATCGTCCAGCGCTTCTTCTATTTCCAAGCTCTTTTTAAACATATCTTCGGCTTGATCCAGATAACCCACTGTTAGATAAATAGTGCCGAGGTTGCCGTAGGCATCCGCCATGCCCTCCTTGCGCCCCAGTTTTTCTTCTATTTCAAGTTTCTTTTTGAACTCTATCTCGGCGTGTTCCAACTCGGTGCGGGATTTTGAGGCTATTCGCGACATTTTATCATTCTCCTTTCTTGAGTTTGATCATGGGCATCTTGGCTGAAAGCTCAAACAATACACGACGGCTTGGGAAAAACCATACTCGGGAAGAAAAATCTTTATTGGTCAAACAAAAAATAATCCACCCCGTAAAAAGAAAGGGATATCTAATTCTTCTAAAACGGTCAAGGGATTTCTGGGTGACCCCTGGGGCAAAAGACACGGAATCGATAGATGCATTATACTAAGAGGCTTTTAGTTTTCCAACCAGATACCCGTCCATTAAAAGGTGTATCATATGATGCAATACACAAACAACGAGCACCAACCCGTATTCCGGGAAAAGGGAAACCTGTAAAATTATCGACAGCGGCAGAGTCTTTTGTCCGCCCATGAAAATAACACTTTCTCGTCTGCCTTTGCCGAGCTTTAACAGTCGGGCAAGAAAACTGGCTGCGATCAAAAGCATCCCGTGATAGCTAAAAACCAGAAAAAAAATACCCCCCACCGATGCGCCGCTGTGGACGATGGCATCCCTTGCGTGGGACGTGGCCATCCAGACGATTCCAAGTACCAGGCATTGGTTCATTGTTTGCATTTTCAGAGCAAAGGGATCCATAAAGGTTTTTGTAAAATATTTTATGGTTAAACCCATGCAGAGCGGCAACAGTACATAAAGGCCGATTTTGATCATAATTGCCGGCTTGTCGATAAAAATAACCGTTGCTCCTCCCACCAGATTTAACAACAGAGAAAGAACAACCGGTATCGTAAAAACGGCCAGCCCATTGGCCAATATGGTTATTGCCAGGGCCTGTGCCATATTGCCGCCTGCGGCGCCGGTCATAACCACACCGCTGCTTAATGTCGCAGGCATCACCGCCACAAGAAAAATTCCTATTATAATACCGGTGTCCAGGGGATATCGCCCCGAATAAAGCCCCCACCGCCGGTGAAACCAGGAAAATGATGACCAGGGCGGCCAGGATGCATTTTACATCCATCAGTCCGGACCTTATCTGCCTGGCATTCAATGACAACCCGGAAAAAAAGAATATGAATATAATAACGACATCGGATCCCTGGTGCATTTTGAGCCACCTGCCGATCCTCGAAACAGTTTCGCTCGTGTCTGCCACCGTTACGATGAAAACAAGAAGAAGTCCGATAAGAAACCAGTATTTTTTTAGTAAACCTGACACGTTAATTCGCCCTCATGATATTGCGGATTTTCCATTACCCATACAGAAAACATTGTATGTATTTAAAGCCGACGTATTTCAAAAATTAACAGACTGTTTCCCCATAAAATTGTTACACATTATTTTTGCACACATAACAGCTTGAATATACGAATTCTACAAAATTTACGTTTCCTTTAAATAAATATTATTATATGTAACACCTCCCGAAAAATCGAAAAAATGTTTTTGTCCCGATAGTTTTAAGTGTTTAAAATAATGATGAAATTTTGTTTTTCAACATTTTGTGTTTTCAGGATCGATTCTCATATGCCGGCAGAACCTGCATAAATTTACCATGAAGAGATCCGTTTAAAACCATCACCGATGATTTAAAATAACGGACACATAAATCCATATCCACCACATATTGTATTCTCACAAACAAAATCATACCTTCCATTGTGCTTTTTCCTTTACATGCAGATGCTTTCATGGTATTTCTTTTGGGATTAATCTTTACACAAAATATGGGTAACGGCAGAAAGATATAACAGGAGATTTAATTGCATGAAACTTAAGAAACTGGAAATAGACGGATTTAAATCCTTTGTTGAGAAAACCAGTGTTCAATTTCCCCCGGGTATTTCTGCGTTTGTGGGTCCTAATGGTTGCGGCAAAAGCAATATTGTAGATGCAATAAAATGGGTTATGGGAGAACAAAGTGTAAAGCAGCTCCGGGGAAAATCCATGGAAGACGTAATTTTTTCAGGTTCCAACGGGAAACCGCCATTGAACATGGCAGAGGTTTCACTGACCCTTTCCAACGAGAACGGCACTGCCCCCGAAGAACTTAAAGACTTTACCGAGATCATGTTAACAAGACGTCTCTACCGTTCCGGAGAAAGCAACTATTTCATCAACAAGCAGGCCTGCCGGTTAAAGGACATACATAATATCTTTATGGGAAGCGGTATGGGCGCAAAATCATACGCCGTCATTCAGCAGGGGAACATCGGCAGAATTACGGACGCCGGACCCGAAGAAAGACGGGGTTTGATTGAAGAGGCTGCCGGAATTACACGGTACAAATCCCGCAAAAAAGAAGCGTTGAGTAAAGTCAGGGCAACAAACCAGAACATTCTGCGTGTTGCCGATATCATCGCTGAAATAAAACGTCAGATGGCCGGCCTTAAACGGCAGGCCCGGAAAGCAGAACGTTATAAAAAATACCAGCAGCGCATCAAAGAACTCGATATCTACCTGACGCTCCATTATTACGATGAATATACCCGTAAAATCGATGAGGCCGATGCGCTGTTAACAGGTCTGAAAGATACAGATATTGAGCATTCATCCAGACTGAAAAAACTCGATGCAGAAGTTGAAAAAATCAAGCTCCAGAGAACGGAAAAAAATCAGAAAATCGCTGATCGAAAATCCCGAAAATTTGAAACACAGCGTCATATAGATCGAATAGAAAATGATCTGTCTCACCTCCACGAAGATGTGGAAAGACTCACCTACGAGTTCGGAGAACTTGAATCTGCCCGAAAAAACCTCGAAGAAAAAAACAGGGAGTTAATGGCCGAAGTCGCCCAGGTTGAAAGCCGGAATATAACCCTTTATGATAAAATAAAAACGGCAAAGTCGACCATCGACAAAGAGCAATCGGTTGAACAAAATATAAAAGATCAACTTTCGGCTTTGAATCAAGAGATTGAAACCTGCAAAGCAAATTTGATGGATCTGGTGGCCCGGGAGGCACAATACAAAAATATCTATCAAAACGCCACCAGCAACAAGGAAAGTCTCAAAAGACGACTTAAAATAATCGATGAGGAAGAAGCCGCCACCAGCAAGAAGGTTGCCGGTCTTAGGGACAAGAAAAATAAGGCCCAAGCCCAGCTGGATTCATATAAAGCAGAAATCAACGGCCTGAACGAACAGATTGACATCACCCGGAAACACCTCCAAGAAAAAACCAGGGCTCTTGGAGAGCAGATCAAGATTGTTCAGACGTTGGATATTGAACGAAACAAGGCCAAATCATCCTATACCACTTTAAAGAAAATGGAAGACAATTTCGAGTGGTACAAGGGAGGCGTCCGGGCCGTAATGAAAAGACACCGGCTCAATAAAGACGCCCCATCATCGAACACCATGGAAGACAACGGCGGTGATGGTATTTTAGGCCTGATGGCGGATATCGTTGAACCGGAAGCTTCCTATGGAACTGCGGTGGAAGCAGCCCTGGGAGAATCCTTGCAGTATATCCTTATCCAGGATCAAAAGACCGGTCTCGACACCATCGATTATCTCCAGACCACCCGGTCGGGCCGCAGTGGTTTTATCCCTGTTTCATCGATAAAAAGTACATTGTCAGACCCGAAGACCAGGCCTGATCCACAAAAAAAACTTCTGAATCATGTTTCCGTAAAACAGGGGTTTGAAAAGATCGCAGAAGCACTTTTGGGGCATGTGGCGATTACCACCGACATGGAAGAAGCTCTGGCGCTGTTTAACAGCAACGGCACACTCCAGACCGTTGTAACCAAAAACGGCGATTTAATCTCTCACCAGGGGATTATGGTCGGCGGCAGCAAAGACAAAATATCCGGCATCCTTGCAAAAAAGCAGGAACTCAAGGATGTCAAATCCCAAACAAAAGATTTAACCCAAAAACTCGATTCCGCCCGCCGCAAACAAAAAGAACTGGAATCTGAAGTCTGGAATATCGAAAATACGCTGCAAAAATTTCAGGCATCCAAAAATAAGGCGGCACAAAATGAAGTCGAAGCAGAAAAGGCTCTTTACAAAGCCACCGAAGATTTAAAAAACGCCCTCCGGCATCTTGAGATTGTCCGCCTGGAACACGAACAACTTCTGGGTGAAGAAAGCGATATTGATGAAGAAGTTGCAAGATACAATACGGCGGTGGCCGAGGTCGAAGGGCAAGTAAAAAATGCACAGGTCCTTGTCTCGGAAAAACTGGAACGAATCAGCGTTATTTCATCTGAACTGGAAGCGTTCAATCAGAAAATTGTGGATCTCAAGCTTAACCTGACGGCCTTGAATGCGAAACTGGAAAACAGCAGTGACAGTTTAAGGCGGCTGAAAGAATTCCAAACTGACGGGATAAACAGAACAGAACAGCTGTCCAGGGATTTAACCCTTAAACAACAGAAGAAAATCAGTTTAAAAGAAGAAATCAAAGAATTAAAACAGAGGCTTTCCGACCTGTATGCGGATATGAAGCAACTCGATCAAGCAATTGAAAATGATGAGGCGGATTATCATGAAATCGATGCAAAACTAAAAGAAAGTGACGATATCATATCGGTGATTCAAAACGAACGTGAAGAAACCCTTCAGAAAACACGCCTCCTCGAGCTTGAGCAATCCCAACGACACATCAGACGGGAGAATCTTGCCCATCATCTGCAAGAAAGTTATCACACGCCCCTGACGGTACTTAAATCAGAATTTGACGACGCCTCCATCGACACGAATTTATCCACAGATGAGATAGAAAACGAACTCGGCCGGCTGAAAAAAAGAATTGAAAATATCGATGACGTTAATCTCGGTGCCATAAAGGAGTACGAACAGCTTAAAGAGCGCTTTGATTTTCTTAATGAACAACGTGATGATCTCGAAAAAGCAGTCCAAGACCTTCACATGGTCATCCGTAAGATAAACAGGATATCCAAAGAGCGATTTCTCAACGCTTTTGATATCATCAACAAAAAGTTGGAGGAAGTATTCCCCCGTCTGTTCGAAGGTGGATCTGCCCGGCTCGTCCTAACAGAGCCTGAGAATCCCCTGGAAACCGGCGTAGAGTTTATGATACACCCGCCTGGAAAAAAACTGACCAGAATGAGCCTCCTATCCGGCGGCGAAAAGGCCCTGTCCGCCATCGCTTTGATCTTCTCCATCTTTTTAATAAAACCGGCATATTTTTGTCTCATGGACGAAATCGATGCCTCCCTCGACGAAACCAATGTTTTTCGATTTAACCATCTTTTACAAGTTATCGGAGAAAAATCCCAAATTATCATGATAACGCACAATAAGAGCTCTATGGAATTCGCCGAGACTCTGTTTGGCATAACCATGGAGAAAAAGGGAATTTCTAAAGTTGTGTCGGTGAACTTTCAGCGAAAAGGAGAAAAAAGCGCCGGGCCTTTGCCCCAACCGGCATGACGGAAAACTGAGCAACCGGGTAATCAATAACATTCTTCTTGACAAGGAAGACAAAATATTCGCAAATAACGCAATTCCTTTAAAAATCAACATTCCAACACGCCGGTATTCCATGGGTTAGGCAGAAACATCCAGCCTAAACAAATCGCATTGATATCTTTGATTTGTATAATTTTATAGATGTATAACCATTATAATATTTCTCCCAGTTTGTTTACGATCAATTAGGGTATAATTATGGCTTTGAACTGGTTCAAAAAAAAGAAAAATAAACAGAAAGAATCGGTACGCGCCGAACAGAAGCCCGTCAACGTTTCGGAAGCATTTAAAGCCGAAGACGCCCCCCGGGAAGAAGTCCTTGAAAAGAACAATGGAAACGCGTCCCAAAACATAGAAAACAGAATGTCCTCCCCGCCGGATATCACTGAACAGGACACCGCTCCGGATGTCCCTGCAAAATCAGGAAGATTTTTTAAACGCCTTAAAAGCGGTCTCTCAAAAACCCGCAAGCTTCTTTCCACCGACATTAACGAACTCTTTGTCGGGAACAGGAAAATTGATGCCGAACTGCTGGAGGAGCTTGAAGAGCTTCTGATCACCTCTGACATAGGGGTTCAGACCACCGGGGATCTCATCGAAAGCATTTCAAAAAAGTCTTCGGAGATATCCGGTCCCGATCAGCTCAAAGCAGCGCTTAAAGAAAAGATTCTGGGATTGCTGAGTCCGGAGCCACCATCTACTCGGGAAATTACGGAAAAGCCCCATGTCATCATGGTCATCGGTGTAAATGGTGTCGGGAAAACAACCACCATCGGGAAACTGGCTGCCAGAGATGCGGCCTCGGGGAAAAAAGTTATATTGATCGCCGCCGACACTTTCAGGGCGGCGGCAATAGAACAACTCGATATATGGTCTCAGAAAGCAGGCGTTGAAATCATAAAGCATAAAGAAAAGTCGGATCCGGCCGCTGTTTCATATGACGGTATTGAAGCTGCTGTTGCCAGAGGTGCGGATATGGTGCTGGTCGATACTGCAGGCAGAATTCACACAAAGATCAATCTGATGGAGGAACTCAAAAAAATTAAACGCACCATTTCAAAAAAACTTCCCGGAGCCCCCCATGAAGTTCTTCTGATCCTCGACGCCACCACCGGTCAGAACGCCTTGTCTCAGGCCAAGGTGTTCAACGATGCCATCGGCGTCACGGGAATCGCCCTTACAAAACTCGATGGGACCGCCAAGGGCGGAATCGTCGTCAGCATTTGCAGCACCCTTGACATCCCGTTAAAATACATCGGCGTCGGTGAAAAAATTGAAGATCTCCAAGAATTTGATCCAATTGAATTTGTGAACGCTCTTTTCTAACCTCAACATCAAATCATATAACGATTTTTGTATCCTAGCAGATTGTAGTTTCTAAAATCTGATTTTGCAATTATCGAAAAAAGTTTACATAATACTGAATATGAATTTCCACTACTAATCTGCAACTTCCTCCTTTTTCAGATATCATCATACAAAAACAGAACATTTAAATGATACAGACCCGATGATTGATAGTAAATGAACAATCAATGCTAAGCCGGATCTGTCAGACATATCACTGGTTTTTGAGGCGGATGATATCTTCATCTCCGGAATGGATATCACATGTTTGCCTGCCCGAATGGAATTGATGATATCACAACAATTTGTTATGTATAAAAGACGATTTTATGGCCAACTGTCATAAAAATTAAGTGAGCACATTTTTGAGATACCTCTATGCCATATCTCAATTTCATGTGAACAAAGATACTTGCAAGATATCACCGGCCGTCGATCATATTATAAATTACGTCAGAATGGCTGTTATTTCTATAAAACAACCTGTTCCTTGACCGGTTTGATCCTATACATTCTTTCCTTTTTTGATAACATTTGCACTTCTAATTCCTTCATGTTATTTTAATATAATTACTGGATATCATTTTGTCGTTTCTATCAAAATTAATTCGTTTTAAACGGGGTTTTGAATATCAATCAAATTGAGGGGTAAACTCTGTATGGTCTAAAGGCTCATACAGTGTATTAGAATGTAACTAATGTATGGGCCTTTTTGTTCTTAAATAACTGAGGATGTTCTGATGGGTAGAAAGCCAACATATGAAGAATTGGAAAAAGAGGTGTTTTACCATAAACAGACTGAGCAGGAAGTTGAGGATGAACAAGAGCGTATGGAAACTATCCTGTCGGCGCTCAATACCGGTCTGGCGCTCATCAATCGAGACATGACCGTTGCCTGGGTGAATGCCGAAACGGAAAAAATACTTCCCTGGGACGAGCTTGTCGGCAAGGTGTGCTATGAAGCGGCAGCCAAGCGGGAGGAGCCTTGCGAAGGGTGCGGCGCACTTGAAGCCTTTTCCGACGGTCAAATCCACCAAACAGAGCGACAAAGCCCGGTTGACGGAAAATGGCATTATATCGTTTCAATCCCGATTAAGAATGATAGCGGCGCCGTGGTCCAAGTATTGGAGAGTACTACCGACATTACACGTCAGAAAGAGACCGAAGCCGTCCGTGACAAAGCTCTGGAGGAACTTAAAGAGCTGAAGGACAAGTTAGAGCAGGAAAACATCTACCTCAAAGAAGAGATCCAGATAGTTCAGGGATTTAAAGAGATTGTGGGAAAGAGCAACCCGCTTTTGTATGTTTTGTCCAAGGTTGATCAGGTTGCTGAGACCGACAGCACCGTTCTGATTCAGGGTGAGACCGGCGTGGGTAAAGAGTTGATAGCAAGAGCAATCCACCAGAAAAGTCTTCGTTCCAGCAAACCCTTTGTGAAAGTCAATTGTGCGGCGCTACCCGCCAATGTTATTGAAAGTGAGCTGTTCGGTCACGAACCGGGCGCATTCACCAGTGCAAACCGCCTCCGCCAGGGCCGATTTGAGTTGTCCGACGGCGGGACTATTTTTCTTGACGAGATCAGCGAAATCAATTTGGAAATACAAGCCAAACTTTTGGGAGTAGTCCAGGAGAAAAAGTTCGAAAGAGTCGGCGGTTCCAAAACTCTTACAGTTGATACGCGCATCATCGTTGCCACAAACCGTAAATTGATGGACGAAATAGCGGCCAATCGGTTCCGGACAGATCTTTTTTACCGGCTGAACGTATTTCCGATTACTATGCCGCCTTTACGAGACCGGCGTAACGACATACCGCTGCTGGTCGAACATTTTGTTGCTATGTTCACCAAGCGCATCGGTAAAACCATCGATCAAATCCCTCAGCCTGTCATGGAACGTCTCGTTGCGTACGACTGGCCGGGAAATGTGCGTGAACTTAGCAACGTGATCGAGCGGGGGGTGATCACATGCCCCGGTTCGGTGCTGCGCCTCCCCAAGAGCATCGAAGCTAACCTGACGGAGTCCAGCAGGGCTGATGAGTCACAGGAAGATCTGATTACACTTAAAGAGATGGAACGCCGCCACATTCTCAATGCCCTGGAAATCACTGGGTGGCGTATCAGCGGTGCTAAAGGCGCTGCCAGAATTTTGGATATCAATCCCTCCACGTTGCGAAACCGTATAAAAAAGCTGGGATTGAACAAGACCTAATTCCACCTGCACCCTTCCAAGAAAGCACGCTGTTTGTACCATTCAAATTTCGTAAAGTCGCCACATTAATTTATCATATATGGTAAATTCGCCGTATATAACGAAAAAGCCTTCCGAACATACCCGTTCCAATCCGCATCAAATAAGATTATATTCTATAGTTTTTAAATGGTTATAACTGTTTTCAGGAAAACTCCGGTGACGGCACGATTTTTGAAATAAGACTTAATGAAAGGTGTGATAAAAAATAGCAATCGGAGGAGCCTACACATGGTCGCTTTAGAGATCCTGGTTGTAATCCAGCCGGAAAAACGGTTCGAGTTCATTCAAGCATTCGAGTTGTTGACGCAATCAAACCATAAAGCGCGTGACTGCATTGAACAAACGCTTTTTGAAAAGTCGAATGAATCCAACTCGTTTCTATGGATAGAAGAGTGGAAAAACAATGAATCGCTGGAATCCTATCGCCAGACAGAAAGGTTCCGATCGTTATTGGGTGCCATGGAAATACTTGGCTCCCTGATAAAGATACGGACGTTTACCTTAACAGAGGAGTAAGCATTTATGTCTAAAAATCTTGCTGTTTTAACTTTAGTTTTGTTACTGGTCCTTGCAAGCCCTTTTCATTGTATCGCTCAGGAGGAGAAAGGCGGGGGGGACCTGGCCGCAAAGACCCAGAACCCTGTGGGAGCCATGTACAGCCTGCCATTCAAGTTTACCTTCGATTATGGAGCAGCCAACGGCGAAGCCACTTTCTT